>OFMK01000080.1_pt1 | contig 98021 bp, 116 predicted proteins | sample 1541781 | NCBI WGS metagenome assembly OFMK01 (sample SAMN04209250, study PRJEB22552) | human gut metagenome | biome: gut; material: feces | host: Homo sapiens | place: USA: Oklahoma
AATTCCAAAGGACTGGCCTGTGGAATGCTATGTGGTGTCCGCATCTTACGCAGCAGAACACGACATCACAGAGCTGGAGAAACGGGCGGAAGTATATGTTCTGACAGATCACTTATTTGCAGACGCAGCAGAAACGGAAAATCCCCAGGGCATTATGGCAATTTGCGGCAGAAAAGAATATGACCTTGCAGAGATGTTGGAAAAGAAAAACGCCTTTTTCCTTATGGCAGAAGAAATGAACGACCCCGGCAATCTGGGGACGGTCATCCGTACCGCCGACGCCTGTGCGGTGGATGCGATTTTCCTTTCCAAAGGCAGTGTAGACTTGTATAACCCCAAAACACTGCGGGCAACCATGGGTTCTGTGTTCCACATTCCCGTATTCCAGAACGTTTCTCTGGATGAAATGGCAACCAAATTGCGGGAAAAGGGCATTCCTCTTTATGCAGCCCACTTACAGGGCAGACAGTATCCTTATAGTCTGAATCTGCGGCGTGCATGCGCCTTCCTCATTGGCAATGAAGCCAGAGGACTGTCAGAAGAAGCGGCAGCCCTTTGTGACAGTTATGTGAAAATCCCCATGCCCGGACAGGCAGAATCACTGAATGCCTCTGTGGCAGCGGCAGTGCTCCTTTATGAAGTGGTGCGCCAGCGGCTCATTCCAAGGCAGAATTAAAAAGAACAGGGAAGTACAAAATCTCAAGAGATGGATTTTGTGCCTCCCTGTTTTTGCTTTATAATATGCGATTATTGATTTTCAACTTACCGCCTTCGTAGGCTTTTTCCTCGCTGCCTGCGAATGTGGAGCGTTTCACAGTGTCCTTTCCGTATTTCATGCGAATCTGATCCATGGCAGCGTCCGCTTTTTTCTGCTTGCTCCAGTCTGGTTCCAGCAGGGAAAGCTGCACACAGCCCTCATCGCAGAGTTTGCCTGCGCGAATGCCTAAGAGCCGCAGGGGTTCGCCTTTCCAAGCATGGTCGAAAACTTCGATGGCAGTTTCATAGACGGCATTGGTGCAGTCGATGGCGTTGAGCAGTTGTTTTTGATGAGAATAAACCTGAAAATCTGATGTTTTCAGTGTGACAGCGATTTCCTGGGAGCAAAGTTTGCTGCCTCGCAAACGAAGGGCAACGGTTTCCGCAAGGGCCAGGAGGATTCTGTGGGCGGTTTCCCGGTCTGTTACGTCATAGGCAATGGTGGTACTGTTGCCGATGCTTTTCATTTCGTGTACTTCTGTTGCTGCCGCCACGGGGCTGTCGTCCATACCGTTGGCAAAAGCGTGTAAGGTCATGCCGAAACTCTTAAATTCCAGCACCAGCAGATCTGTGGGATATTTTGCCAGATCGCCAATGGTGCGGATACCCATTTTTCGCAGTTTTGGCGCTGTGCGTCTGCCTACCATGAATAGCTCGGAAACGGGCAGGGGCCATAACTTTTTCTCCAGCTCATCAGGAAAGAGCGTAATGATCTTATTGGGTTTTTCCAATTCTCCTGCCATCTTTGCCAGCAGCTTATTGCAGCTGATGCCGATGTTGACTGTAAAGCCAAGTTCTGTAAAGATGCGCTGTTGGATAGTTTTGGCGGCTTCCAGGGGTGGCCCAAAGAGGGCTTCCATGCCTGTATATTCCAAAAAACCTTCGTCAATGCTGAATTGTTCGATGCGGTCTGAATATTCTCCTAAAAGTTGAAACATTTTTTCTGAGGAACGGGAATATAATGGAAAATCAGGAGGGATACAGACAAGCTCCGGACATTTTTGCAGTGCCATGCCTGTGGGTTCCCCAGTCTGGATGCCATATTTTTTGGCGGGAGTGCTTTTGGCAAGAATGATGCCTCGGCGGCTTTGTCCGTCACCTGCTACGGCAGAGGGGATTTCCCGCAGGTCAACGTTTTCGCCGTCTTTGAGCCGCTGGACGGCAGACCAGCTCAAAAAAGCACTGTTGACATCGATATGAAATATGATTCTGCTCATGGGAAACACCTCCTTTGATTTTTACTTTATTATAACATAGAAAGAAAAGAGAGGGGAAACTTAAAAAAACTTTCATTGTCTTACAGGGCACTTCCATTTATAATAGTAGTATGAGCATTGGCAAATCACAAGAGAAAGAATAGGTGATGACATTGAAAAACAATGGCAAAAAACTGCTGCTGGCAGGTTTGGCGGCAGGTGCGTTTTTATATTGGCAGGACAATGCACTGACAGTAACACAAATGACTTGCACCACCATGGTGCCAAAAGCATTTCATGGATACAAGATTCTGCATATTTCTGATTTGCAGAACAAAATGTTCGGCAGAAATCAGGAGCGACTCATCTATAAAGCAGAGTGTACTGCACCGGATCTCATCGTCATTACAGGGGATCTTATTGATCGGAACAGAACAGATCTGGATGCGGCAATGGACTTGATCCGCGGTATTGTGAAACTGGCACCGGTCTATTATGTTTCCGGCAATCATGAGCACCAGTCCGGGTATTATGAAGATTTGGTGGAACTTCTGACAGCAGAAGGGGTGAAGGTGCTGGACAACGGCAAGAGCATTCTGGAAAGGGACGGCGATACCATCACACTGCTGGGATTGGCAGATAAAAGAGTAAATCCTCATTATGATAAAATTCTGGAAATGATGTGCAAAGGTCATGAGGACGATTTCAAATTGCTTTTGTGCCATCGTCCGGAGCTTTTTGCGGACTATGTGGAAAGGGAAATTCCGCTGGTATGCTGCGGTCATGCCCATGGCGGACAGATTCGTCTGCCGTTTATCGGCGGCTTATTTGCACCGAACCAGGGCTTTTTCCCCAAGTACACAGAAGGTATGCATCGGGCAGGGAAAACTTCCATGGCGGTCAGCCGCGGCTTAGGCAACAGCACATTCCCTTTCCGTATCTTCAACCGTCCGGAATTGGTTGTGATCACTCTGTATCATAAAGGGGAAACAGACTATACAGAAACCACAACGGTATGATATACTGTTAAATGATTCTATCAATTTATAAGAAAGAAGGAAAATGACATGGCAAAAAATCCTGTTGTAACATTTCAGATGAAAGACGGCGGCGTGATCAAAGCGGAACTGTATCCCGAAATCGCGCCTAACACAGTAAACAACTTTATCTCTTTGGTAAATCATAATTTCTATGATGGTCTGATTTTCCATCGTGTTATCAGAGGCTTCATGATTCAGGGCGGCTGCCCCGACGGCACTGGCATGGGTGGCCCTGGCTACACCATTCGCGGTGAATTTGCTTACAATGGCGTGAAAAACGACCTGAAACATACCGCAGGCGTACTGTCCATGGCACGCGCAATGCATCCCAACAGTGCAGGTTCTCAGTTCTTCATCATGCATGAAAACGCACCTCATCTGGATGGTCAGTATGCAGCTTTCGGTAAAGTCATTGAAGGTATGGATGTAGTAAACCGCATTGCAGAAACAAAAACAAGCCGCGGTGACAGACCTCTGGAAGATCAGGTAATGGAAAAAGTAACTGTGGAAACATTTGGTGAAACATATCCCGAACCTGAAAAAATGTAATTTGTATCAAAAAGCCGGAACATGTTTTGAACAGTTCCGGCTTTTTTATGGAAAAGAGAAAATTTTACGAGTCAGTAACATAACGAAAAATTGGTTGTATTAGAAGTAATTATGCAAATAAGGGCAGAATCTGGTTTTAACAGATTCTGCCCTTATTGAATTCTTCATCAAAGCACCAGCAATATGTTTTATTGGGTCGTTTAATATTCTGCTGGTGAAATGACACCGATTGCTTCCGTATCATCATCGGTTGGGTTGTATAACTGGTGATAGGTTTTGGGTGGAAGATAAATGCTGTCTCCTTCATGCAGAACATGCACAGTATCATTGATGTGATATTCTAAAGTTCCCTTTGTAACAAGTACACATTCCGCTGCTTCTTCGTGGAACTGCACTTTGGAACTGCCCCAGCTTTTGGGGCCCAAACAAAAACAGATGATTTCCATTTGTGTGCAGGTGTTTTTTGTTCTGCTGAATGGTGTTACAAATTGATACTCCATATTGATATCAGCAAATCGGATTTTTGTGCGATTGTCTTTTTTAATTACAGTAACCTGCTCTTGTTCTTCCTGAGAAAACAGAGATACTATGGGGATTTCCAGTACTTTTGCAATCCGCATCAAGACAGAAAGAGAAGGGCTGATTAATTCTCGTTCAATTTGTGAAATATATCCCGGAGTGACCTCTGATTTTATGGCCAGCTCTTTTGCTGTAAGTCCTTTTTCTATTCGTGCAGCTTTTATTTTTTCGCCGATCATTTCAGTTATCCTCTCTTTCTTGTGCTTCTTTTCTATTATACTATTAACCAGAAGGATTGTAAAATAAAGTTTGTATGATAAGAGGTTTTTGTGTAGAGTGCTTTTTGGCTCTGGCGCAAAAAAAGATTTGCGGCCTGAAAAAAATGATGTGTATATCAAATGTCAGTATTCTGCATCTTGTGAAAAGAAGTGCTGGTGTTATTTCTATAAAGTGATTGACGATATGGTTGTGCAGGAATATAATACAGTTAAACTATAATTCATTAAATTTATAATGACTTAACAATTAAAAACATATTGCTTTTAAGGGAAGGCTCTCTTGAAAATGTATAGAAACAGACTAGGTATGGGTGACTTTGTCAGTACCAATGGAGGCTGTTTTTATACTTGGATTCTAAAATGATGATGCTTTTTGAAAAAGGAGTCATAACGATTATTAGGAAAATAAGAGAAGAAAGCGAAGGCTGGCAAATAGATTTTGCCAGCTTATCTTATTTAATTATAATAAATTAAATTTAGATATACTATTGACTTGAAATTAATATGTATATATAATATAGCCGAATTAAATTAATTTAATTGAATGCAAAAGAGAATGAAAGAGGATTTGTAGGGGGTGACCTGAAATGAAAGAAAAGTCTATTCTGGACATTATGAAATTAGGTGGAGCGTATATTGCCTTTTGCATTGGCTCAGGATATGCGACAGGGCAGGAGATCATGCAGTTCTTTTCTGCGTTTGGCTGGAAAAGTATAGGTGCGGTCATTATATCAATGGTATTGTTTGTTTGGCTAGGCGCAACTATGATGCGGGATGGCAGAAAATTATGCTTTAAGACCGACACAGAAGTATGGAGATATTATTGTGGGAATGTTTGCTGCCACGTTTTGAATGTTTTTGTTACTTTTTTTCTGTTCGGTTGTTTTTCTATTATGATCGGTGGTGCTGGCGCGTCTTTGAATCAGTATTTTGGCATTCCTAATGTTATCGGGCGAATTCTGATGGCTGTACTTTGCCTTGGTACAGTTATGCTGGGACTAAACAAATTGGTTGATATTATTGGATTGATCGGGCCTGTCATTATTGTATTTTCTATTGTCATTGGATTAGGAGCCATTTTCCTGAATGCAGACGGACTGATGCAAGTCAATGAAGTGCTTCAGGGGATTGAGGTTTCGGCTTCTTGCTCCAATTGGGCTTTTTCTGGAGCGTTGTATACAGGTTATATGGCAATCTTAGTCATTCCATTTTTGCTTCAGCTTTCGCAATCAGCGAAAAATACGAAAACAGCTGTTTCAGGAGGTGTTTTCGGTGGTTTCTTCTTGGTATTGGCAATTCTGGTCATGAATCTTGGACTGCTGTCTAATATCGGTGCAGTGTATGATCAGGAAATTCCAACCCTGATTTTAGCAGAACAACTTCATCTTGTTTTAGCAGGTATTTTTGCGATCATTGTGTTGATGGGGATTTTTTCAACAGCTGTTCCCATGCTTTGGATGGTATGCAGAAAAGCCGGAGAAGAAAGAACAAAAAAATATAATCTTACATGTGTGGTTACGGTTATAGCTGCTCTGATTTTGAGTATGCTTCCTTTTGCCACCTTGGTAGGCACCATATATCCTTACACCGGATATATTGGTGTAATTTTGATGATATGTGTTTTTGTCAAGCAGGTACTGATAAAAAAGGAAAAAGAAGCTTGAGCGGGAAAATAGGCTGAGAGGAGGAGCATTATGGAATTGAGAATTAATCAGGCGATCAAAGAACATACAAAGGTGAGTTATGCCATTGAATCTTCGGGGACATTGCCTTTTGATGTGGATTGTGGAGAGGGGATTAACATTGTTATGGCACCGCCGGAAGCAATGAAAGCTTTCCAAAATCTGAAATTTGAAATGTTGCAGCCGTATCCCCATTCTGTATCTGTAAAGGATAGCATTATTACATATTGGAAGGGTTATGCAGATTTGGATTATAGAAGAATTGTCCTTTGTGACGGTTCTATCAGCAGTCTGTATTTGCTGAATCGACTTTTTCTGGAAAAAGGCGATCATGTTCTGGGATATGTACCGCAATTTACGGAATATGAAACAGATGTTGAAATGTACGGATGTCAGTATGATCAGGTTTTATTGAAAAAAGAGAGAAACTACAAATTCTGTGTGGAGGATGTTCTGGCGGCATTAAATGGACAGCATAAGCTTGTTTATTTGGATAACCCCAATAACCCAACAGGTCAGATCATTCCCTTGATGGAAATCGAAAAAATTCTGGCTGCGGCACAAAAACAGAATGTATTTGTAATTGCGGATGAGGCATATGGTGATTATATGCCAAAACAAAATTCAGCAATGCAGTTAGTAGATAAGTATGATAACCTGATTGTTGTCAAAACATTTTCCAAAGGTTTTGGTCTGGCTGGTTTGCGAGGAGGATATCTGGTATTGCCGTTGGAACTTGTTCCTTATGTGGGTAATATTTCCAATCCGTATACGATGTCTGAGTTATCTAGAAGTGTTGCAGCCCAGACCATGAAAGACGAAGCCTTTTTGGAAGTTCTGATGGAAAAAACAGGGGAGATCAAAAGACAGTTGCTGTCGCTGCCGCTCCGGCATATTACTGCGGCAGAAACCGCGGATACTGTATCTATATGCCTCCTTACATATGACGATTCTCAAGTGGATTTGGCGGAAGAATTTGCGAAACGCCGGATACTTGTGATTTCGGGAAAAGATTTTCATAATCTGGGGAAAAACTCTGTACGTCTGCGTGTTCCTGGAGAAGCGGACATGCCTAAGGTTTTACAGGCCTTGAAAGAAATTGATGGATTTCATTGATTTGACCCAGTGGTAGGATTTATGATGAGAGTTCTTTTATGACAATGTCATGGAAGAACTCTTTTTTATTGGCAGAAATATGTATTCAGCATAAAAGACAGAGAATATAGCGACAAGGTTGTTTTTTTGTAAAAAATCTATAATGGTACAAAATATTTGTCTTAAACTATTTTCGTGAGTTTATGAAAAGAATGGTTTGTCCGTAACATAAATGCATTTGTTTTTTGGTGACGGTTTTTCTGTTCGAGAAAAACGTGAAAACCGCTTTTTGGCATATTTCTGGGCAAAATAGAAAGAAAATGGAAAAGATTTTTCTCTTTGATTTGTTTGGAGATGAATAATTATGTTGGTATTTTTCTAATGATTCAGACAACAGTTTAAGACAATTAATGTACTGTTAAAGATACAATCTTGGTATTAAAATAGAAACATCAAATCAAAAGATAAGAGCTAAAGGAGGGATTAGCTGTGGATATAAATACTTTTCAAGAAATAATCAATGGATGGGATATTTGGTTATCTGTATTCATCATGATTTTAATCGTGGTATTACAGTCAGCTTTTTTCTTAAAGACAGCAATAAAAGAAGCAAAAACCATTGGTATTTCCGGTGAAAAAAGAAAAGCGGCAATGCGTGCAGCGTGCATTACCGCCATTGGTCCCTCTATGTCGCCGGTTATTATGATGCTTGCCATGAGTACGGTGTTGGGGACGCCGTATACATGGTTTGTATTAAATAATGTGGGAGCTGCCCGTACAGAATTAGCAGCTGCTGCAATGGGGGCATCTGTTGCTGGTGTAGAAGTGATGGATGCCAATATTGGAATACGTGCCTGGACGTATGGCATTTGGGCTGGCGTGCTCAACAGTGCAGGATGGTTGATAGTTGTGTTTTTGCTGAACCATAAGATGGAGCATATGGTACATCGCATGTATTCCAGATTTAGTGAGAAGTGGATTAAGGAACTTTTGGGTGGCGCCGCCCTGGCCTTATTTGCTTATTTGCTGAGCAATCAGCTGGTAGGAAAAACAACTGTCAATTACTGTGCAGCGATTATTTCAGGACTTTGTTCTCTGTTATTTGGGACAGTGCTGAAGCGATATCAGAAGCTGCAGGAATTTTCGATGGGGATATCCATGTTGGCAGGGATGTTTTTGACGGAGGTGCTATTTGGATAAAATGACAATGAAGGAGGGTTTATTATGGATTTTCAAACGATGATCAATAGTCCTGGCATGTGGATTGCATCCAGTTTTCTGGTTATTATTTCCGTATCACAGGCAGTGGTATTTTTGAGAGCAGCATTAAAGGAGGCAACTTCTCTCGGCATTGATGAAAAGAAACGTAAAGCAGCCATACGCTCTGCTTGTATTACGGCGATTGGGCCATCCCTGTCTCCGGTTATTACACTTCTGTCATTGGTAGCCGTGGTTGGTGCTCCAACCACATGGATGCGTCTATGTGATGTAGGTGCGGCACGAACAGAATTGGGTGTTATTTCGCTGACATCGACATTGGCTGGCGCTGAAGTAGGGAGCGCTTCCTTTGGTACAGAAGCATTTTCCTATGCTCTTTGGGGAATGGCACTGAATAACTTTGGCTGGCTTTTCCTGGTATTCATTTTGGGCCACCGTATGAGTGGCGTCGTAGAAAAGATGAATACGAAATATAATCCCGTATGGGTTAAGAAACTGCTTGCAGGTGCAACAGTAGGGTTATTTGCATATTTGCTGGCAAACCAGATTCAGGATCTGCAAATGCCGAAACTGACACCGGCAATTATTTCAGCGGTGGTTATGCTGCTGTTGACCACAGTATTGAAAAAATATCAAAGACTCCAGGAATTGGCGCTTGGTATATCCATGCTGGTGGGGATGATTGCCACTCAGATAGTATTTGGATAAATTTGAAATGACGAAAACGAGGTGACAGCTATGTATGATAAGAAAATGATCAAAATTGGTCGCGTTTCCATGGGGCTTGCCATTATTGCCAACTTTATTCCGGCAATTTATGTAGGCTTGCGATATGGAGAAATGCCAGGAATTGCTACCATTTTACAAATCTGGGCATTGGTAGTGGCAACCTATGGCATCAGCTGGATCATTCAGCCCATTGCATACTATCCGACATTGGGTGCGCCGGGTTCTTATATTGGTTGGCTGGCAGGTTCTGTTGGTGATATTCGTATGCCTGCCGCATCTATGGCACAAAAAATTGCAGGCGTGGAATCAGGTACCCATGCGGGGGAAGTTGTTGCAACAATCGGTACTTGCTGTTCCGTATTTGTTTCCGCGGGTATGATTACTGTATTTACGGTTATTGGTTCTCAGGTAATTCCTATTCTTCCTGCGTTTGTAACGGAATCGTTCAGTTATATTTTGCCGGCGCTTTTCGGTGCAATATATGTGGATATTGCGAGAAAAGACTTAAGAACCGGAATCTGTACAATCGCTGCGGCTATGCTCATTATGATTTTAGGCGGAAAAATTGGAATCCCTGGTGGTGTTTTGACACTGCTGATCGTACTGAGTGGTATTTTGATTACAAGAGTCTTTTTTGTAAAAGATCAGAAAAAAGAGGCATAAAGTTGTTTTGGATAAGGAGTGAAAGTTATGTTTGATGTAAAGATTGTAGGCGGCACAATTCTGGATGGCAGTGGTGCATTTCGTTATAAAGCGGATGTAGGTATTGAAGGCGATAAAATCACAGCAATTGGTGATCTTTCCGCGGCGGATGCCAAGAAAGTGATCGATGCTTCCGGAAAATTTGTTTCTCCCGGTTTCATTGATTTCCATACACATTCAGATTTATCACTGGTATATGATAAGTACACAAGAAGCCGGATTTATACAGGGGTAACCATGGATGTCATTGCAAACTGCGGAATTGGTGTAGCGCCTATCCGTGAAGAACGCAAACAGGAATTGATTGATTATCTTGGCACAAGAATCATTGGCACAATTCCGGCAAAACTGGAATTGCCATGGAATACAATGGAAGAATATTTTACATATTTGGAAGAGAATGCACCAGCAGTCAATGTTGCGGCTTATGTTGCGCATGGAGCCATTCGGATTGATGAAATGGGCTTTTCCAAGGAACCGGCTGACGAGGAACAGATGAAACATATGAAGGCTGAAGTCAGAAAAGCAATGGAGACAGGCTGTATTGCTCTTTCAACAGGGTTGGTTTATTTGCCCGGCGCTTATACAACAAAAGAAGAATTAGCTGAATTGTGTAAAGAATTAAAGCCATACAATGGTTATTATATCTCTCATATCCGTAATGAAGGCGACGAGGAAATGGAAGCGTTGGATGAGGCAATTTATATTGCGAAAACTGCCGGCGTACCACTGCATGTATCCCACTTGAAAATAATGGGACACAGAAATTTTGGTAAAATCGATGAAGTTTTCGCAAAACTGGATGCAGCGGAAAAAGATGGATTAGAGGTAACGTTTGACTGCTATCCTTATACAGCTGGTATGACATCTTTGGGCGCACTGCTGCCGCCATGGGCTTTTGAAGGCGGCGTGGAAAAGATGATTGAACGCTTGCAAGTGCAGGAAAATAGAGATAGAATAGTAGAAGAACTGAAATCTGGCATTCCCGGCTGGCAGTGTTTCTATCGGATGGCAGGCGGCTGGGATGGTGTTGTGCTGGCATCTGTTATGACAGAGGCAAACAAATATACAGAAGGCAAAACAGTTGCGGAAGTTGCGAAAATCTGCGGCGAAGATCCATTTGATACCTTTTTCCGTCTTTTGATCGAAGAAAAAAGTAAAATTCAGGTTGTTGTACATACCCAGGGCCAGGAAGATACCGATAAAGTTGCGTGTCATCCTAAAACATGTTTTGGTTCCGATAGTATGGATCTTTCCACAGAAGGGCTGTTGTCTATCGGTAAACCGCATCCCAGAGCGTTTGGTACATTCGGCAAAGTTTTCTCTTATTATGTAAGAGAAAAAGGAATGCTGACTTTTGAAGATGCGGTAAGAAAAATGACATATCTGTCTGCAAAACGTTTGGGTATCGATGAGGAACGTGGTTTGCTCAAAAAGGATTATTATGCTGACATTGTAGTGTTTGATCCAGATCAGATCTGCGATAAAGCAACTTATGAAGATCCGAAGCAGTATACTGTTGGTGTGGAATATGTATTGGTCAATGGTCAGATCGCGCTGGAAAATGGAAAACAGACAGATGTCTGCGCAGGTCGTGTGATTCGAAATCCTCACAGATTTGGAGATCAAAAGAAATAAAAACATATTGCGTAAATAGCCGCTGACATATAGAATCTATATTGTATTTTGTTGTGCTGGCAACGTATTCGTAAATAGGTCTTTTGGCCCGGTCTTTGTTGTAATCCGCAGGACAGGGCAAAAGACTTTTTTGAAATAAGCAGACTGGACTTCTGCGAAGGAAAAGGAGGCATACTATGAAAATATTGTATGTAGGGCCATTGATGATGATCAATAAACTGGTGCCGATGAGCAAAAGAATTTTTCCTAATTTGGAGTTTGATTATATTACTTATGAGCGATATACAGACGCACCTGATTTATTGGAGCATTATGACAAAAAGGTGGATGCAGTTTTGTTTTCTGGTAAATCGCCTTATAAAATTTGTGAAAATCAAATGAACCAATCTATTTTAATGGATTATGTACCCAGACATGAAACAACCCTTTATAGAGTGTTGTTAGAAATCACATATCTGTTGAAACGGGATATTTGTAGATTAAGTGTGGATACTTATGATAAGAAGATGATGCAAAAACTCTATAAAGAAATTCATGTTGAGTTAAGAGAAGATTCCGTTTTTTTTGCAGAGCAAAGATATATGGATCCAAATTATAAAGACTATGTTGTTGCGTTTCATAGGAAAAATTATTATGAACATCATGTTTGCTGCTGTATTACCGGATTGGAAGAAGCATATCGCGAAATGAAATCAGAAGGGATTCCCGTTGTTTTGGCGGTGCCATCGGAAGATGTTGTGGTACAGAGTGTCAGAAATTTGCAGATACGTTATATTGCGAAAAAAAACAGCGAAAACCAAATTGTCGTTGTTGCGATCAAATTAAATGTTCCATCTGAATATTCTTTGATGAAAGAGGATGAATACTCTTATCTGTCACAGCGCATTAAAATCATGGATCGCTTATACCATTTCAATCATCGCATAGATGGTGTACTGGTGGAGCAGAGTAAAAGCGAATGTATGATCTTTACCACCAAAAAAATAATCGAAACAGAAACGAATCAGTATAAAGACTTCTATTTGCTGGATGTTTTACGGGAAGTGTCTGCGGTTCCTGTTTATATTGGGATAGGTTATGGAAAAACAGCAAATGAGTCAAAGTATAATGCCTATGAAAGCATGAAAAAGATGGAACGTTCACGGCAGAATTCAGTCTATATCGTTTTTGAAAATGGCGAAGTCATGGGACCCTTGGAGACAGGAAGAGGCGCCAAGAAACAAGATAGTTTTGATGAAAAATTCTATCGTGCGGCGACAGAAACGGGTTTGAGTGTCAATACAATTTATAAAATATTTGGCGGTATAGTAAAGGAAGAAAAAGCTGATTTTACATCCAGAGAATTGGCGGCAATCTGCGGGGTAAGTGTACGAACCATGGATCGAATCATTCTGAAATTGTGCGATGCGGGTTATTGTGAAGTCATCAGTGAAAAATTGATGCATAAGTCTGGACGACCCAGCAGAATTTTGCGCCTGCACCCATTGCAAATACATAATGGATGATCTAAGGATACTATATAAAAAAGCGTGTGCCAGATGCAGAAAGACGATAACCTGGTAATCATATATATGGAAGAAAGGGGAAGCGCGCTGTTATGAAAAATTTGAAGGTGCCCTCAATCTGAAAATATTTATGATTATTTGAAAATTACGGAATATGCCCATTTCTGTAAGCTGTATGGATATCTATACAAAAATAAGAAAAAATTATAAAAAAACACTTGCTTTTTTATTTTTTCTATGATATTATTATCAAGCAGTTTCGATTTGCGGCTGTGGCGGAACTGGCAGACGCACCAGACTCAAAATCTGGCGGTAGTGATATCGTGTGGGTTCGAGTCCCACCAGCCGCATACTTTTCTTGAATATGCAGGAATGTTGCAAATTCAAGGTTTCCCCGTAAATGTTGAGAAATCAGCAATTACGGGGATTTTTATTTTTATGTTACAGTGAATAAAATACACCATAAAATAAAATTTTTACCCTAAAAGAAAGCTGATGCAACTTTCCATGCAACTTTTTTACATGATGAAAGTGTCAGAAAAGTATTGATTTATCTGGCTTGCAACGGCTTTCTTTTTTTCTTGCATGGTGTGTTGGTAAACCCTTTGCAACATATTTGTTGTTTCATGCCCCATCATTTCCATAGCGTATTTGTCTGGTACATTGTTTGCCAGCATCACCGATGCGAAATAGTGCCGCAGGGCATGGAATGTACATTTTGGAATTCCTGCCTGTTTGACCATGGTTTCAAAGTTATCGGAGATTTGATTTGGCGTCAAATGAACCAGCTTATCGTTTGGTAATTTTCCGGAAATAGCTTTTTGCAAATCTTCCTCAAGAAAAGGAGGGATCACCATTTCCCGCCTGCCTGCTTTTGTTTTGGGTTCTTTTTCAATCCATGTTTTGTCATTGGCAAGAACCACAGAACGGCGGACGTGGAGTCGTCCGTTAGAAAGGTTGACATCGTTTACATGGATGCCGCAAATTTCGCCCCTGCGAAGCCCCAGAAACGCCGCAAGCTTTACGGCAAGTATTTGGTCGAATGGAGCGGAAAGACGTAACAGACGGCTGATATCGTCCGCAGATGGGATGACAATTTCCTTCTTTCTGTAATCAGGGTAAGAAAAATGCGTCCGAAACTCTGGTGCGAACATTTGCAGAGAGGCTGTCAAAAGACCATAGATATTCCGGATATACTTTGGAGCATGATGTGCAGCCTCCTGGTTAATCTCTGACTGAATTAGTTCATTGGTCAGTTTATTCAGACGAATATGTCCAATGAGTGGAAATTTTGTCTTTTGGATCAACTCATAGCTGCGGATCGTAGAAGGGGAGAGGATATTGGTTTTAAGCGCAATATACTTTGCCACTGCTTCTGAAACCGTCAGATCGTTTGGCAGCTTCTCATGTTTTCTGTTTACTTCAAATTCTTTTGCCAGGCGTTCACAGTCTTTTTTCTTATCGGCAGTGAAGCGCTGGTAGATGCGTTTGGGTTTTCCGTTTTTTGTGATGGTATGGCTGTAGACCAGTATGGTCCAGGTACCATTTTTGTTGCGTTTGGCTTCTGCCATAAAATGACCTCCTTTTTATTTTTTTTGCATAGAAATAAAAGGCGGTCTGTGGTATAATATATGTGCGTTTGGTGGTTCCACAATGACCGCCTATATGAAATCCTCTTTCCTGTTGGCGCAGGAAGGGGGATTTTTTTCTTAATAGAATGAGCAAAACTCTTAAGCCCTAACCTTGGCATTTGATAAGAAGGGCTTCCTGAAGAACTTGTGAGAAGTTTATATTTTTTGCCATAGCTTCCTCATTGAGCCACTGTGGAATCGTCAATGTTTTCTTTACAGATTTTGAATTATGTTTTTTCTGATATTCGAGCATATCAAATTCGATGATTACAACAAATTCATTCTCATTTAGTTTGATTTCATTAGGTGTAGAAGGTGAGGGAATGGTGCGTTTTTCGCTCTCTAAAAAATCAATTGCCAAACCTAATGCGTCAAAAGCCATTTTATAAGCGTCTTCGATTGTTTCACCCTGTGTAAAGCAGCCGTCCAGATCGGGGAAAGCAACAGAATAACCACCATCATCTTCGGGAGTAAAGACTGCGGGATAAAATAATTTTTTTAACATAATCAACACTCCTTTATATTGAAAATTGGCGAGGGCTTTTTTATTTAAGCCCCGCCTGCTTTAAGATGTTTTGTTCAGTACCTTTTTTCAGGTCTTTACAATGGAATGGTACGATTGCTATTTTACCAGTTTCCTTGTTTTCAAATACTTTATGCGAGCCGTTTTGTCTCATTTCCACAAAACCGTTTGCTTTTAGTAGTTTAACCATTTCTTTTGGCGTCATTGGCATTTCGCTTTGTACCTCCTTCCTGATTACATCTTAATTATAACACGTGTAAACACGTGTGTCAATAGGAATATGTGTTAATACGTGTTTATTTTGTGGTATTCAATTCCGCTCCTATGGTATTGGCAGTACCACAGGGGGATTTTTTTATTTATATTCTTCAGACTTCTGAGCGGCTCTTAATGGGGCTCGTTTTGGCTCCCAGTCTGGGTATTCATTATTATCCGTATTGTCGGGAGACTTGTTTTCATTAGAATGAGCATATTCCTGTTCTAAAACCATATCTACCATTTTTCTTCCGCGTTCGTCAAGGGAGTAATACTTTTCCCAAAAGACGGTTTTCCGGAGTTCAATAGTAGGGTCATCTTCATGCTCTGGAGGGTTATCCCATACACCGAGAAATTTGTTTACGGCGTGCTTTTCATTTGAAGTAGATTCTCTATATGCACTGATGACATTAGCTTCTATATCGGAAAGTTCCATAGGAACGATGTCCCATTCCCATCCCAACAGTCTAGCTGGACTAGTCTCTAAAGCTTTTGCGAATGCGGCAATTTTTGATTGCGTTAAATCAACTTTTCCTTGCTCAACTTTTGTAATCATGGAACGCTCATATCCAATTCTGTTTGCTAATTCAACTTTCGTTAAACCAAGTTCTTCTCGGCGTTTTTTAATGTTTTCGTAAAGTGTCAGCATTTTTTCACGCTCCTTTTTAAGTACTATAACATAGATGTGAAAATAATTCAACAAATTTTTGAAAAATTGTTGACACAAATTCTTTGCTATGCTATATTATGAGTGTGAATTAAATTCAACAAATAAGAGGGGAGGAAAATCATGACAAATTCGGAAATGTTTCGCAAGAAAGTTAATTCATGTGGGGTAACCATTACATATCTTGCGAAAATGCTTGGTATCACACGAGAAGCACTGTACAACAAAATCAGAAATGAAACAGAGTTTAAGGCTTCCGAAATTTCCTGTGTTGCAAAGGTTCTTAACCTAACCCAGAGAGAAATAAACGAAATTTTTTTTGCAAAAGATGTGAATTAAATTCATGAATATAAGAGGAGGAATCCAGATGAACGAATTAACAGTAATCGAAAGAGAAAACCAGAGAGTAATGACAACAGCGGTTCTGGCCGAGGAGTACGGGACAACCAATGATGTAATCAGCAAGAACTTCAATCGTAACAAAGAAAGATACATCGAAGGCAAACACTACTACTGTTTGGAAGGCGACGATTTGAGGGAATTTAGGGCGAATGGACAAATTGACGATTTGCCCATGAATCTTAATAAACTATACCTTTGGACAGAAAAAGGTGCTTTTCTTCATGCGAAATCCCTTGGTACTGACAGAGCATGGGAAGTGTACGATCATCTGGTTGAGAGTTACTTCAAAAAGAAAGAAGATTTGCTGGAAGGGTTATCACCGGAACTGCGTGCCATTTTTGCACATGACAGAAAGCTTCAGGCTGTTGAAAGCAGAGTAGACAATCTGGAAAACACGATGACCATCGACTATGGGCAGGCAAAGGAGCTTGAAGGTCTTAGAAAGAACAGGGCTATCATTATTCTTGGCGGTAAAAATACAGCGGCTTACAAGAAAATCGCCAAAAAAGTATTCAGTGCTATCGGCAGAGATTATAAAGATTATTTCGATATTAACGCTTATAACAACACTCCCGTTGTGAGATTTGAAGAAGCCAAGGAATATCTGCGGAACTGGTTCCCCGATAACAACCTGAAAATCGAAATTGATACGATTAACAGAGGGTATGCCGAAGAAGAAATGTAAGGAGGACGAACATGAGCATTGCAAAAGAAACGATGAACAAAGCATATTTTAGAATGCAGCAGAGAATGGCAGACCACTTGCAGCAGGAGAAAATGAGCATCTTTGAGATGGATGCACACGAAAGAGAGAAATTCATTCATGCAACAGTGATGTGTCTGATGACGATGGAATGTAAAGAAGCTGAAACAGCGGAAGAAGCAGAAAAGACATTTGAAGTGTACGATTCCGTACTTACTCTGATGATGGCGTTAACGCCGGAACAGTTTGAAAGAATGTTCCCCATCGAAAAAAAATTTGACGGTGACCGTTGGGGGACAAAGGACTACTTCTTTACAAAGAAAATCATGGATAGCCTGCCAAAGGAAGAAATGCTTTACAAGAATATTACTCCTTTTGACCTTATGTGGGACTACTGCAATAAAACGATCAGAGAACTGGTAGTTGGTTACATGGGGGCTTTCAGTGAAATCAGAAAACTTCAGGGGAAGCCTTCTCCCTTGCAGGAATTCTTGACGCAGGGAAAAGGAGAGGTGGATTAAATGGACGCAAAAAAAATAATCGCTGCAATCCTCGATTTAGAAGAAGTGGTGAATAAAGCAGAAGAACTGCAGGCTATTGCTGCATTGCAATACGATTCTTTCGTAGAAGGTAGATGCCTTTCTGAAGATAGCAGTGTTTACAAAACTACTACTTGGATCATTGAAAGAGAAGCAAGAGAAGTTCATGAAATGTTACAGGAAAAATTTAATCAGTTGTATGGCTTAGTAAAAGCAGAAAAACAGCCTGAGCAAGTTTAAGAAAGGAGGACTGGTTATGCCTAAATTAAGAGAAAGCCCACAACAAGTGTTTTACACAGGGTTGACAAAGAAAATCAAAACCCAAATGATTCAGCAGGGTTATGACAGAAAATCTCTGGCAGACAGAGCTTGTTTAAAATACGTTACCCTGTGCAAACGGCTTCGGGAACCAGATACATGGATTTTGAGCGAACTGCTTGCAGTTATGCAGGTTTTAAAAATGGATTTTGGTGAGCTGTATGAAAAAGGGGCATAGATATGTAGTTTGCGGCGACTGCGGTGAAATCTGGAATATCGCGAAAGAGCAGGACACTCGGAGGGGCTATCTTTGCCCGCAATGTACATATAAGCGTCGCATGGAGAGGAGGAAAAAGCATGATGGAAAAATACATAATCGTTCTGCTGATCGTGATCGGGTTTGAGGCACTGCTTTTGTGTATTGCCTGGGAAAAAATCAAAACATTACAGCAGGACAAGCGTGACTGGAAAAACCGCTATTACGCAGCGGCACAGATCAGGTCTAGAGGTGGTGTCAGTGAAAAATGAAACCAGTATGCGACTATGATTGCTTTCACTGCCCGTATGAGGAATGCATCAATGATGAAATGAGGCTCGAAGATTATCAGGAAGGAAAGAAGCTAGAGTTAATTGCTGGGGCGAAGGAATATAAAACTTCGGAATCCCATAGAGCTGCTCAGAAGAAGTACTACGAGAAAAACAAAGAAAGGCTGGCTGCTTACCAGAAAAAGTACCGGGAGAAAAACAAAGAAAAGGTAGCTGCCACCCAAAAGAAGTACTACGAGGAAAACAAAGAAAAATGGAAGGAGTATAACCAAAAATCTAGACAGAAAAAATCCTCCCTTGCGTTGGCGCGCAGTGTGGGAGGAAAAGAAAAATAAAAATCACTATTATCGTATCAGAAAACAGGAGGAATTGCAATGAGTAAATATATTGATTTTACACCGGAAACGGCAAGTGAAGAATACGCACTGTTGGCAGGTCGAGTGGAAGCCTTTGCTAACTATGTGGTACAGGAAAAATACAGCATCAGCCGGGAAATGTGTGCAGCTATGCTGGGATTTGAACTGCCAACAGAGGTGGAAACGCCAAGAGAGGAAGCGGATGTGTGATGGCTTATATGTGTATCAAGCAGCAAAAAGAGTGTGACGGATGCGGGGCTTGCCAGGAACCACTGGCGCCCTGCCCGGAATGCGGCAGCCAGGAATATGGCGTGTTGTATGAAAGAAATCAAAAAATCATCGGCTGTGATGACTGCATAGAAAGACGGTGGGTGGATTGAATCAGGAAGCATTGTGGAAACGTCTTGGAGAGATTGCCTTTGAACTGGACGAAATCGAAAAACAGTTGGGTGGTCTGTACAATCTGAAAAAGAAAAAACAGGATGAAATCCGAAAAATCAAGGATTTGCTGGTGGAAGATGCCAGAAACAGAAAGGAGTGAGTACGGAAATGGCAAAACTGATTTGCATTATGGGGGAATCCGGCAGCGGCAAGACCACATCCATGCGTAATCTTGATCCTGCATCTACTTATTACGTGGACTGTGATGGGAAAGGACTGGCATGGAAAGGCTGGAAGTCTCAATACAACAAGGAAAACAAGAATTATTCCAGAACAAGGGACATTCCAAAGATTTCAGAATTGCTTTGTAAAATCCATGAAGGGAAGCCAGCAATCAAAACGGTAGTGATCGATACTTTAAATACCTGCATGGCAGACAAAGAAGTCAAAGGCATGAAAGATAATGGTTACAACAAATGGATTGATTTAACACAGTTTGTCTGGAACCTGATTGAATTAGCAGGAAAGCTGCGGGATGATTTGACGGTCATTTTTGTTATGCACAGCGAAACCGTACGTGATGATTTTGGATATGCTTTTACCAGAATCCGTACCAATGGCAGAAAATTGGAAAAATTGGTGCCGGAATCCTTATTCGGGACTGTCCTGCTGGCAAAGCGTACAGAGGAAGGCAGGTATGTTTTTGAAACACAAAGTAAAAACAGCACTGCCAAGACGCCTATGGGCGCATTTGAAACTTTTGAAATCGACAATGATATCCAGAGTGTTTTACAGGCGTTGGAAGAATTTTAAGGAGGAATACATAAATGAAGAACATTAACTGGAATGAGGTGCCTGATCAGGTGGAATTTGACCGCCTGATACCAGGTGGTTATGTATGCGAAATGAAGTGCGTGGTGGACATGCCTGCCAAAGAATACCTGAAAATTGAGTATGACATTGCGGAAGGAACCCACAAAGGGTATTATCAGGAACTTTACAAATCAAAATCCTTCTGGGGCGGCACATTTTACCGTTCCTACAAGGAAAAAGCGCTGCCCATGTTCAAGGGATTTTTGACGGCTGTAAAAGAAAGCAATCCCGGTTTTGTCTTTGAAAATCAGGAAAAGCGGCTGGAAGGAAAGCTGGTTGGGCTGGTATTGGCAGAGGAAGAATATATGGGAAATGACGGCAAAGTGAAAAAACGTCTGTATGTTTCGGCTGTCAGAAGTGTGGAAAAAATCCGCAAGGGAGATTTTACTGTGCCGGAGCTGAAAAAATACAATCCAGCTGGCAGCAGGGATGGCTTCTATCCTGTGGATGATAGCCTGAGTGATGACGATGTACCATTCTGATGGAGGTGATTTCCATGATTTTATTGGAAGATACCCGTCAGCAGGCGAAAAAACACGAGGCAAAACATCGGTGGTTTGCGGAAAATGGCGTTGATGTGGTGCGCTCTAAGTTGGTGGTAGGGGATTATACCCTGCCAACCGACCAGAGCGTTTGTATTGACACAAAGTCTGGACTGCTGGAAGTTTGCGGTAATGTGACCCAACAGCATCGGCGGTTTGTGGAGGAACTGGAACTGGCAAAACAGCTAGGGATACGGCTCATTATTCTGGTGGAGGAAAACGGTATCCGTACATTGGAGGATGTGAACAGATGGAGTAACCCCAGACTGCGGTTTTCGCCGAAAGCCACCACAGGAGAAACCCTGTATAAAATCCTTTCTGCCATGGAACAGCGGCATGGCTGCCAATTCCTGTTCTGCAGAAAAGAGGAGGCTGGAGCGAAAATCGTAAAAATCTTAGGCGGTGGTGATCTTGGAATTTAGAGAATATACAAAAGAAGATTTTCTGGAGACAACAGAGCCTTATGAGGTCGTTTACCGCTATCGGGACAATAATTTTGTATTTATCCAAGCTATTGAGCAAATGACGGCAATCGCCAATGCAGTAAAGGTAAGAAATTTCAAGGCACTGTTTAAAGAATACTGCAAGTCTATGGGCAATCAGGGGCGTGCTATCAAAAACGCCACCAATTTTTCCGGGCAGCCCATAGAACTGGACTGTGGCAACTGGATCGCCGATGATGACGGCATCCGGGTGGAAACAGAAATGGGGGAGATGCTGGCGTGCATCCACCCCATCTTGCCCACCAAGCGGCTGGTCAATATCGACAACAATACGGAAAAGCTGAAGATCGAATATAAAAAAGGCAATTTCTGGCGGTCGTTGGTAGAAAGCAAACGAACCCTCGCCAGTGCGTCACAGATTCTGGATCTGGCGGAACGTGGTGTGGCTGTGAACAGTGAGAACGCCAGACTTCTGGTGCGGTATCTTCATGATGCGGAAAATCTGAACTATGAGCGCATTGAGGAGGTCAGCAGCATTGGTCGTTTGGGCTGGGTAAAAGACTATGGTTTTTCGCCTTATGTGGAGCATTTGGAGTTTGACGGGGATGTGTCCTGCAAGAACTTTTTTGACAGCGTGAAACAGGTAGGAGATTTTACCCAGTGGTTTGAAATGGCTCTGGATGTTCGCAAAAATAGCCTCTATGGGCGTCTTCTCATTGCGGCGAGTCTTTCCTCAGTGTTAGTGCAGCCATTGAACTGCCTGCCTTTTTTCGTCCATTTCTGGGGTGGTACGGAGGCAGGGAAGACTGTTGGCTTGATGCTTGCTGCTTCCGTTTGGGCAGACCCAAGACCGGGACGATATATCCAGACATTCAACAGCACTGCCGTAGGGAAAGAACGTTCTGCGGCGTTTGTTTACAATATGCCACTGATCATGGATGAATTGCAGATTGCTTCCAGTCGGGAAAGTTTCGACCAAGAGATATACAAGCTGTCAGAAGGTGTTGGCAAGACCCGCGGGAATAAAGCCGGCGGCGTGGACGAAACGCCTACATGGTGTAACTGCATCCTCACCAACGGGGAAATGCCCATCACAGGGGTTTCCAGTGGTGGTGGGGCAGTGAACCGTATCATTGAGGTGGAATGTACCACAGCGCTGTTTGCTGACCCCAAGCATGTGGCAGATACCTGTCTGCAGAATTTTGGCTTTGCCGGAAGGTTTTTTGTGGAATGGCTGGAACGGAATGACCCTAGCTTTACAACAGCAGCACAGCTTTACAAAATCTATTCCAAAGAGCTGGAACAGATGGACACCACAGGGAAACAGTCCATGGCAATGGCGCTGATACTGGCAGCGGATTTTCTGGCGGAACAAGCCATATTCCATGACGGGCTGGCACTGAAGCCACAGGACGTGAAACCCTTCCTGAAATCCAAAAAAGACGTGTCCGTGAACGAACGAGCTTATGAATACATCCGTGAAACCTTGGCAGCAAACAAAAAGAAATTCGATGATAATGACGATGTCATAGAATGCTGGGGCATGGTGGATGATACATATTTTTATGTTATCAAGAGCCGTTTTGAGAAAATCTGCGTGGAAGCTGGATACAGCGCAAAATCCTTGCTCAGCTGGATGAAACAGACAGGGAAAATCGAGGTCAGCAAGGGATATACCAAGACAAAACGAATCAATGGCGAGGCGGTTTCCTGCGTTTGGATCATCAAAGACCCCAACGGGCAGATGCAGTTGGAGGATATTCCAGACAGTGAGGAATGCCCCTTTTGAAAATGTGTGACTTTTCAGAATGAAAGACAGGCAGTGTGTGAAAAATGAAAAAGTGGCGTTTTCCTTGTAAAATCAACGTTTTTACCCATTTTGATTTTGCGGATGTGTGAATGTGTGACTTGTGTGACGTTTTACACACACCTTATATATAGGAGTATATATACAAGATGGTTATATACACGTTTCTACGTATGCGAGGTATGCAAAAACCTTCACACATTTCACACAATAGGAAAAAACAGTTAGAAAATCCAGTAAAATCAATGGTTTCAGCGGTGTGACTTTTTGTCACACAAATTCACACAAAAAACAAAATGTCACACAATTCCATGAATGGAGGACAATATGGCACAGATAGAAACGAAAGAACAGGCAGAAAAGTATCTGACGCTCATTGGACGCAGAGGAAAAGCGTTAAAGCAGGGACGAGATGCAATCGTCAATTATCAGAAAACATTTGATGAAATCAATTTGCAGATTCGGAAACATCTGCTGGCGTACATGTTTTATCGGATATTTGATAACCAGATGCCCAATGAACCCAATCTCATTGCCATCTGGCTGCGGGTAGAGGAAAAAGGATTGATGCGGGATTTGGCACGGACAATCCTTAACGGTGATCGAGAATGGTTTGAAATCATTTGTCAGAAAATCAGAGAAGTGGCGGATGAGGTGTTGAAGAAGGAGGTGGGCAAGAAATGAAACAGATCAACTTATTAGAAGAACTGATTGTTGATAATTTTGCAGGCGGAGGCGGCGCATCTACCGGCATTGAACTTGCCACTGGACGCCCAGTGGATATTGCCATAAACCATGACCCAGATGCCATTGCTATGCACAAGGCGAACCACCCTTACACCACACATTATTGTGAATCGGTTTGGGATGTGGACCCGAAGAAAGTGTGCAGAGGAAGAAAGGTAGGGCTTGCCTGGTTTTCACCGGACTGCAAGCATTTTTCAAAAGCAAAAGGCGGTAAGCCTGTTGACAAAAATATTCGAGGGTTGGCGTGGATTGTACTGAAATGGGCTGGTACGGTGCGTCCCAGAGTGATCATTCTGGAAAATGTGGAGGAATTCCAGACATGGGGACCTGTGAGAAAAGGAAAACCAGTCAAAAGAAGAGCGGGAGAAACATTTCGAAAATGGAAAGAACAACTGGAAAGCCTTGGGTACTGCATAGAACATAGGGAACTGGTAGCGGCAGATTATGGAGCGCCTACCATACGGAAGCGTTTCTTTCTGATTGCACGATGTGACGGAAAGCCAATTGTATTTCCAGAAAAGACGCATGCGCCGGCAGGTAGCGAAGAAGTGAAAGAAGGCAGGAAAAAACCATGGAGAAGTGCGGCTGAAATCATAGATTGGTCCCTGCCATGTCCTTCTATTTTTGATACATCAGCAGAAATCAAAGAAAAATACGGAATTCGTGCGGTGCGTCCGCTGGCAGAGAATACCATAAAAAGAATTATCAGAGGGCTGGACAAGTTCGTATTAAATACTTCTGCGCCATTTTTGGTTATGGTAAATCATACGGGAGAGTTCAGGGGACAGAAAACAACAGATCCAGTGCAGACTGTCACAGCAAAGAACGGATATGGATTGGTATCACCGATTTTGGAACCATATTCGATTTGGACGGTTTCCAATACCAGTAATGCGACAGGACATGCCGCAGATTCTCCCATAGATACCATTCGAACAGGAGGAGGTGGTGGACAGATGCTTCTTTCTGCGGCAATGACAGCCATAGGACAAACGGGTTTTTCAAAAGATCGTTCTTATAGCGTGGAAGAACCTGTCAGGACAACGGTTTCCAAAGCAGAGCAATGCTTGATGATGCCTTCACTGGTACAGTATCACACAGAACAGTCAGAAAAAGCCAGAGGGCAAAAAATAACAGAACCGCTGATGACACTGGATGCATCCAACCGTTATGGAGTTTCGGCGGCATATCTTACAAAATACTATGGAAACGAAAGAGGCGGTATTTCTGCTGCTGATCCATTGCATACGGTAACGGCGAAAGATAGGGAAGCGGTGACAGCGGTTCACATGGAAAAATTTTATAGCGGTGGATACACTGGCTGTGGAAGTTCTGCAAAAGAGCCGCTGGGAACAATTACAGCGGTAGATCATAATGGAATATCAGCAACATTTTTATCAAAGTTCTATAAAACTGGAATAGGACAAGAAATATCAGATCCACTTCATACTGTTACAACGTCCCCAGGACATTTCGGTTTAACCATTGTCAAATTGGAGAGAGAAAATACAGATTTGTGGCATTGGAATGAAATCAGAGAATTACTCAATCGATATGCTGACTACAAAATCGGATGTGATGAAATCCTGCTGATTTCCATAAAAAATCAAAAATACTTTATCAGTGATATTGGACTGCGTATGCTCACACCGAAAGAGTTATATGCGGCAAATGGATTTCCTGCTGATTACATCATCGATAAGGATTGTGACGGAAAAACCTATGGAAAGACAAAGCAGGTGGCAAGATGCGGCAATGCAGTACCGCCGCCGTTTGCGGAAGCCCTTGTCCGGGCAAATCTTCCAGAAATGTGCGGGGAGAAAATTGGAAGTATGGAAATGTTGAAAAAAATTATGGTTGGATAAGGAGAACAGTATGAATATCCAGACATTTTTTGAAGCTGTATTTTATGTGTTGGATAAACTGACCCTGATGTTTCTGGCTTTTGTGATTATATACGCTTCGTTTAAAGTTGGAACAAAGTCGCATTTGCAAACCGCAGCAGCTACTTTATTTGTTGTTGTATTATCAATTTTCTTTGTTTTTACGCCGTTTATCAAGCTTGTGTATTATTTTGTAACGGGTGAACCGCTGTGAGTTGTAGAGAATATTCGTGAGGTGAGGAAAAATGAAAAATTTATCACAGATACCAGAGAGTGAATTGATCATTGTCAAATATAAAGAAGGAATGACTGAAGTCATTGAAGCAGGGGAAATCGCAAGCTGTATTGCATATAACGAGGGATATAATCTTGAATTTTTTACAGCTGTAAAAGATGCCGTACAGATCAATGAAAGAGAATTGATAACCACGTTGACGGAAATGCTTGGTGATGACCAGTACGAAGATTGGGCAGAGGATATGTTTTATGAACTGATCGAAGAAAAAGAAACAAAGGCATTTGTGGAAGCATTCAACAAAGCAGCGGAAAATAGAGCGAGTTATAGCATGGGTGAAGCGATTGATTTGGAAAATTAGGAGAGGATGCTATGAGAGAGATTTTGTTTAAGGCGAAACGGTTGGATAATGGAGAATGGGTAGAGGGATTCCCGTTCCCTAGCATTACAGGAGAAGAATTGAACCGAATGACTGTTTTTGAACCATTTCCGGGTGGAACTGTTGTAAATACTTATAAGATAGACCCATCCACGGTTTGCCAGTACGTAGGATTGAAAGATAAAAATGGCGTCAAAATTTTCGATGGGGATATTATTTCAATAATTGGCAGCAAAAAACCTGGAATCCCTGCTGCTGTAAAATATCTTTCTGAGAAATGTCAATTTGTAATTGTTAGAGGTGCGTACAACCCTATTTGGATGAACGACTTTACCCCAGAAAAAGATTTTGAAGTCATCGGAAACATTCACGATAAGGAGGAATAACTATGATGGTAAATAAAAATTCATTTTTTTGTGTGTATATGACACCTTGTAATTATTGTTCGAAGTTTGATAAGCCTTGCGATGAGGCATGCAACGACAAGGGAAAGCCTAAAAAAGCAAAAGTCCTTGCAGGTAGTGAAGCACCTGATAAAATGCTTAATCCAGCCGGGGAGTATGCTGTTACGTTTGCCCGGAACCATGGTATGAGTATTGCTGCAGCTATGGAACAACCTATGGTAAAAGCAAGGTTTGAAGTATTCAATAAAACGGGATGGTGATAAAATGAAACGATTTTTAATTTGCACCCTCGCGGCGGCAGTTATTGCCGTATCCCTTGCATGTTGTGGGGTGAGTGAGGCGGAAGCAGGGCAAGAGGAAATGTTTGTGGAAGTGTATGAAGGTCGTAGTTACAGCGTAGTATATCATGCAGAAACAAAAGTGATGTATGTAGCTGGTGATGTTAAATATGGTGATGTATTTACCGTTCTTGTAAATCCAGATGGTACACCTATGATTTGGAGGGAATAACTATGGACGAACTCAGCCGCAATGGCAGCGGATACTATGACCAGACTGCATCGCCAGTTTTACATGCCATACATAAACGGGAACAGGAAGCCGACGAGAACGCCAACCGCATCATCAGACTAATCAAAGATTTATTGCGAATCTGTGATTTTGAGCTTATTGAGCGTATCCAGATTAGGCATAAACCAACAGGGAGGGAATACCGATGAACAATGAAGAAAAGAAGCAGTACCTTCGCAGATATCAGACGGCAAAGCGCAGAGTGGGAATGATCCAGGAAGAAATCGAGGAACTGCGTTCCAGCAAGACAAGCCCTGTTGGTTTAGGGGATGGGATGCCCCACGGAAGTGGTACATCTGATTTGTCTGGGTATGCTGCCCGTTTAGATGAACTGCTGCGGGAGTTGGAAGCAGAAAAAGAAATGCAGATGGTGACGTACCGGGAAATCCGTCAGCAGATCGGTATGGTTCCGGATCCAACAGAACAGGAAATCCTGTCCAGACGCTATCTTATTGGACAAAGCTGGGAGAAGATCGCAGTGGAGATGGGGTATAGTTACCGAAACATCACCAGAGTTCATGGATATGCTTTGAAGCACTTTGAACTTCTATAAAGATGTCCTAGAATGTCCTATGATTTTATGATATGATGATATCATGGAATCTTAAATAAAAGAATTCTTGTGGGGACATCAACATTTGGTTGGTGTCCCTTTTGCATAGGGGGGAAAGTTATGGATTATACCCGCAAGAAATGGAAAAGAAAGAGGGCACACATCCTTCGCATGGATCAATACCTTGATCGTATAGAACTCAGATACGGCAGGAGAGTACAGGCAACAATCGTGCATCATATCTATCCTGCGGCTGAATATCCTGAATATGCTTATTGTGATTGGAATTTAATTTCTGTGAGCATGGCAACACACAATAAGCTGGAGAATAGAAGTACAGGAGCATTGACAGAAATGGGAATCGCATTGCAGAGAAGGACGATTCCAGGCATTGACTGGCGTAAGTGACCCCGCCCCTATATGGCGGATGAGAATGAAAGTGATCTGGTGGCTTGGGTATAGACTTTTCCAACTCTGAGCGAAAAAATGATGAAAGGGGTGCAGGAATGGCAGCGATGACAAAAGCAAAGTATAAAAACTTAATACAAAAGCAGCTCTCTGCACTTGGAATTGAAGGGAAAAACTACGACAGTGTCATAGACTCCCTTGCCCTCATATTGGTTCAGAGAGATGAGACGAGAAAGGAATTCGAAGAAAACGGAGGAAAATCTGTTATTGAATATACCAACAAAGGCGGCTCAACAAATATGACGAAAAATCCGATTCTGGTCATTTGGGATGAACTGAATAAAACCGCATTGGCGTACTGGCGGGAGTTAGGGCTTACCCCATCATCTTACAAAAAGCTGACGGGGGATGGGGTAAAGAAAGATACTAGACAGAAAGGCTTGGCAGCGGCACTTGCGGAAATCGAAAGCTAAGCACTGGGCGGTTGTTATGGAGTACGCCACAAGCATCAGAGAAGGTAGAAAAATCGCTTGCGAAGAATTAAAACAGGCTGTGGAACGGTTTTTTTCGGATTTGGAGAACGAGGAGTATTGGATGGATTACAAGGCGGCTGAGTTTTGTATCCAGATCATAGAGAAAACGATCTGCCACCAGCAAGGAGAAAGACTGGATGGGACGCCGCTTCGAGGAACACCATTTTTGTTGGAACCGTTCCACAAATTTATTATTTACAATCTGGTGGGGTTCAAATTAAAAGGAACAGAGATTGTAAGATTTCATGAAGCCCTGATTTTCATCCCAAGAAAAAATATCAAAACCAGCTTTGCAGCAGCTTTGGCATGGGCACTCTCCTTGCTGTACAGAAAAAGCGGATCAAAGTGTTATATTGCTTCCGCGGCGTTGATGCAGTCATTGGAGAGTTTCAATTTTTTAAAGTACAACATCAACAGGATGGGAGAAAACAGCAAAGATGGTGGATCCGTCAAGGTAATTGATAACAACAACGAACATAGTATGGAATCATCGCTGCCGGATGGTTCTTTTTTTATCAGAGCATTGGCAGCGAATCCAGACGCGCAAGACAGTTTAAATGCCAACATTTGTATTGTAGATGAAGTACATGCTCTCAAAAAACCAAAACAATACAATCTTTTCAAAGAGGCGCAAAAAGCATATACCAATAAACTGATCATCGGTATCTCCACTGCAGGGGATGATGAGCAGTTATTTTTGGGACAAAGGCTGAAGTACTGCAGAAAGGTATTAGATGGAACGGTTCAGGATGAGCAGTATTTTATTTTCATGTGCTGCGCGCCGGAAGGCATCAAAGATGGCAGTGTGGACTTTACAGATGCCAAAATACATGAAATGGCAAATCCTGCTTACGGTGTATCCATCAGACCGAATGAGATCATGAATGACGCTTTGCAGGCACAGAATGACCCGCAGCAAAGAAAAGATTTTTTCGCAAAGTCTTTGAATGTCTATACCAATTCTTTGAAAGCATACTTTGACATTGATGAATTCCGAAAGAGTGACAGAACATATCACTGGACATTGGACCAGCTTGCGAAACTTCCCATTGACTGGTATGGGGGCGCCGATCTGTCTAAGCTGCATGACTTGACCGCCGTAGCGTTGTTCGGCAATTATCAGGGAGTGGATATTATTATCCCCCATGCGTTTTTCCCAGTGGTAGCGGCACATCTGAAAGCGGATCAGGATAACATTCCTTTGTTTGGGTGGGCAGAGGATGGATGGCTTACATTATGCAACAGCCCTACCGTAAATCAGGCGGACGTGATCCGGTGGTTTCAGGATATGCGGAAGAAAGGATTCAAAATCAAACAGGTCGGACATGACCGAAAGTTTTGCAGAGAATATTTCATTGGTATGAAGCAAGCGCATTTCAACATCATTGACCAGCCCCAATATTATTACAAAAAATCCGAGGGGTTTCGCCATATTGAAAAAAGCGCGAAAGACGGCAAACTTTATTATCTGCATTCTGATGCATACGAGTATTGCGTGGAGAATGTAATGGCAGTGGAAAAAACGGATGATATGATTCAATATGAAAAGGTACAGCCGGAGCATCGTATTGACTTGTTTGATGCTTCGGTTTTTGCGTGTGTTCGATATTTAGAAAACATGGAACGTAGCAGAAAAGCAAATGCGTGGTTTGGAAGGGATGATAAACATGAGTAACAAAAGAAGACGATCAAAGAACAAAGTGAGAGCGGAGCCAATGAAAAAGCGGACAACGGCATGGTTTTGCAGTACCGATGCTTTTGATGTCCTGACTTGTCATGGATATACAAGCCTTTCTCATAATCCGGAAATTATTACCGCAGTCAACAGCATTGCCAAGCTGATCGGCAGCATGACCATTCATCTGATGGAAAACACAGAGGACGGGGATATTCGTGTCAGAAATGAACTGAGCCGTAAACTGGATATTTATCCAAATACAAACATGACACGTTCTGCCTTTATTCAATGGATTGTTCGGACGATGCTTTTGGAGGGTGACGGAAATGCGGTTGTTTTGCCTAAATTGAAAAGGGGACTTTTGGAAGATTTGAACCCTGTTCCGGCAAGAATGGTCAGTTTTGTGCCGAAAACCACATGGGATTACAGGGTGGACATCAATGGTATGTCCTTTGAGCCGGATGAAATCCTGCATTTTGTTCTGCATCCAGGCACAAGCTACCCATGGAAAGGCGAAGGCATTTCGATTGCTCTGCGGGATGTGGCAAATAATCTGAAACAGGCAGCCGCAACAGAAAAAGGATTCATGCAGTCCAAGTGGAAACCAAGCATCATAGTGAAAGTGGACGCTTTGACGGAAGAATTCGCAAGCCCGGAAGGCAGAAGGGAATTGCTGAACAGCTATATTGATACGACACAGGCGGGAGAACCTTGGATGATCCCAGCGGAACAATTTGAAATTGAACAGGTAAAACCATTATCCCTTTCGGATTTGGCTCTGGCGGATATGGTGCAGCTTGATAAAAAGACGGTAGCTTCTATTTTGGGTGTGCCGTCTTTTGTTTTGGGCGTAGGGGAATTCAAAAGGGAGGCATGGAACAATTTCATTTCTTCTACCATCATGCCGATAGCGCAAATGATGGAGCAGGAATTGAGCAGGAAACTTTTGATCAAACCGGAGTGGTATTTTCGTTTTAATCCCCGCAGCCTGTATAACTACGAACTTAGAGATATGGCAGCCATTGCGGATGATCAGTTTGTACGAGGGATTATGAGCGGAAACGAGGTTAGGGATTGGCTGGGCTTATCGCCAAGAGAAGGTCTGGATGAATTGGTGATCCTGGAAAACTATATTCCAAGAGGGATGATCGGAGAACAGAGCAAGCTGATTCCATCTAATGAAGGGGGTGAGTAAGTGGAACAAAGGATTTTAAAAATGCAGGATATGAAAACCAGAGAAGAAGGCGGAAAAAAATATCTGGAAGGGTATTTTGCTGTATTTGGTCAGACGTATGAGGTTTGGTCCGGATGGATAGAAACCATTGAGCGGGGCGCGTTTGCGCGCTATCTTGCTTCTGGTGAGGACGTCAAAGTCCTGTGGAACCATGACAGCAATATCGTGATGGGTTCTACCGCAAACGGAACCGCGGTTTTGCGGGAAGATGAGGTTGGTTTGTGGGGCAGCGTAGAAATCAACGAAAAGGATCAGGAAGCGGTAAATGGTTATGCCAGAGTTGCCAGAGGGGATGTGGACGGCTGTTCTTTCGGATTTGACATTGCACGTCAGGAAGAATGGTGGGACGACGAGGGCATTTATCATACGAAGATCACAGAAGTTGACCCGTTGTTTGAGGTTTCCCCATGTACTTTCCCGGCATATAAGGCAACCAGCATTTCCGCAAGGAATCAGGAAAGTTTTGCGGAGGTAAAGCACAGATATGAACAGATACAGGAACAGAAAACGGAACAATGGCGGGAAATGATGCGAAACCGTTTGAAAGGAGTGTAAAAAATGGCATTGAAAGCAATTATGCTGAGAGCAAAGTTGGATAAGAAAAACAAAGAACTGGACGCACTAAGAGAAAAAGACGCTGATTTTACCAAGCGTGAGTCAGAACTGGAGGCTGCCATTGCGGAAGCCCAGACAGAGGAGGAACAGCAGACTGTTTCGGATGCGGTCGATCAGTTTGAAACGGAAAAAGAGGCGCATGAAGCGGCAAAGACAAGTTTGCAGAATGAAATTGACGATTTGGAGTCGGAACTGGAAAAAACAGAAAAGGAACCGGAAGAACCGGAACAGAGAACAGCGGGAAAAAATGGAACAACAGAAAGGATGGAGAGAATGATGGGCAAATTTGAGATCAGAAGCCTTCCCATGAATGTGAGAGCATTTGATTCTTTGTCAATGGAACAGAGAACTGCCATTGTGGAGAGGGAAGATGTGAAAGCGTTCCTGAGCAGAATGAGAGAACAGAAAGGCAGTAAACGGGCAATTTCCGGCGGTGATCTGGAAATTCCAATTGTTTTCATGGAACTGATTTCCGAAAATATGTACCGCTATTCCAAATTGCTGAACCGTGTGCGTGTAAGACAGGTTGCGGGTGAAGCCAGACAGACCATTGCAGGCACGGTACCGGAAGCGATTTGGACAGAAATGTGCGGTGCGATCAATGAACTTTCCTTTGTATTCCACCAGATTACATTGGATGGCTATAAGGTGGCAGGTTATGTGCCAGTATGTAACTCTTTGCTAGAGGACACCACCAGCAATCTGGACTTGGCTTCTTGGATTGTGGAAATGCTGTCTGAATCTATTGGTTATGCCATCGACAAAGCCATTCTTTACGGCAAAGGTGCGACATCCAAAATGCCTCTGGGGATTGTGACAAGACTGGCACAGGATTCTAAACCGGCAGGATATCCCGCAAACGCGCCGGAATGGGTCGATTTGGGCGATACCAATATGATTAAGATTGATGGCGCAAGTATGGAACCTATTCCATTCCTGTCCGCTTTTGCGTTGGCTGCGGGCAATACATACACCAGATATGCCCGTGGTGATAAATTCTGGACGATGAACTCAAAAACATATGCCCAGATTCAGGCAAAACTCATCAGTGCCACCGCAACCGGTGAGTTTGTGTCCAGAATCGCAGGCGTGATGCCAATTACAGATGGTAATGTGGATATTCTGGAGTTTATTCCTGATGGAGATATTATCGGTGGATACGGCGATCTGTATCTGTGGATTGAACGAGGAGCAATGCAGATTGATCTGTCTACAGAAGTACAGTTCATTCAGGACAACACTGTATTCCGTGGAAAAGAACGTGCCGATGGACAGCCTGTCATTCCAGGGGCGTTTGTCGCTATCAACATCAATAATCAGGAAGTTACTACAGAAATGGATTTCGCGGCAGATACTGCCAATGACGCGGATCTGAATGAGTTGGTCATTGGGTCAGAAAGCCTGAATCCGGCATTTGATCCAGATACATTGACCTATACCATTGCTGCGGCTTCTGCGGCAAGCGCAAAGGTAGAAGCAACCACAGCACAGGCAAAGGCTTCTGTTGCAATTTCCTATAACGGTAAGAATGTGAAAAACGGCGGCACAGTCACATTCCTGGCAGACAGTACCGCACATCCTCTGACCGTTACTGTGAAAAATGGAAACGCCGTGAAAGTATATACTGTTCAGATCACAAAGGGGGAGTAACGCCCCCGTCCACAGATGCCGTAATTGGGACGGGAATGATTGGAACGGCAACCATTGCGGAAAACGAAACTGTATAAGGAGGCATGAATATGGCATATGAACCGACAACATGGAACAAAGGCGATGTGATCACCGCTGAAAAAATGAATAAATTGGAACAGGGTGTCGCGAATGAACAGGTAGGACCTCAGGGACCAAAAGGTGACACCGGAAAAACAGGACCACAAGGTCCCAAGGGTGATCCGGGAGAAAAAGGCGAAAAAGGTGACCAAGGTCCCGCGGGCGCAGGACTGACAGGCTCAGCGACAGCCATTGAAGCCATTGCGACACCGGAATCTGCGGATGCGGCAACCATTGCCAATAAGGTCAATGAAATCATTACACAATTGAAAGCAAGGGGCGTAACCGCATAGGGGGAATCAGGATGACAGCAGAGGAAAAACTGGAAGTATTGAAATGTGATTTGCAATTACTGACCTCTGCCAATGACGTACTTTTGAAAAAACTGCTCAGTCAGGCAGAGGAAGCCATCAAAACGGAAGGCATTACCTTGATAAAAAATGATATTTCGTGTGATATGGCTGTGATCAGTTACGCGGCTTACTTATTCCGAAAACGTGCTTCTGCTGAAACAACCATGCCAAGATTTTTACGGTACCAATTGAATAACATCCTGTTCAAACAGAAGGGCGGTGCTTTATGACATTTGATGATGGTATTTTGGAAGTTTACCGCATGGAAAATACAGCGCCGCCCGGTGCTATGCCGAAGGAAACGCCGATCTTAAAGGGTCGGCATTACTTTGGTTATGATACCTTGGGATTTCAGCGGTATTATACGGCATTGCAAGCCCAGCAAAAAGCCGATGCGGTCGTAAATATACCTTTGTGGCAGGATATTCGAATGACAGATATTGTAAAATTGGATGATGGCAGTGGTTTTCGTGTTTTATTGGCACAGAAAATGAAAGATGACAATGGTTTGCAAATCACAAAGCTGACATTAGAAAGGTTGGAGAGTGCTGATGTTCCAAACAGCTATGATTGAACAGGCATTACGACAAGTTCATGTACCGGTGTTTCACTTCTACGCGTTTCATAAGGCGGACAGATATGTGGTATGGGCAGAGGACGGAGAGGGAGAAGAACTTGCGGCAGATAATCAAAAGGTCGGGCAGGTACTTTCCGGCACCATTGATTTTTTTACCAGAACAGAAAACGATCCAGCCATTGTGGAAATCCAAACGGCACTGGAAAACGCGGAAATCTCCTATTACCTCAATTCCGTACAATACGAAGAAGAAACAAGGTATATTCATTACGAATGGCGGTGGGAGGTGGTGGGCTGATGGCAAAAATTACATTTTATGGCTTTGAAAGCTACGAGAAAAAATTACAGGATTTGTCCAAAGATATAGAACGTATTGAAAACGAAGCCATTTACCTTGCGGCAAAAGAAGTGGCGGACGAAGTGAAAGCCGGTATCCACTGGCTGAACACCGGCAGTCTGAGCGGCAACGAAACACCGGAAGAATCCCAACGACGGGCAAAGCAGAAGCAGGGACTTTTGGAAAGCTTTGGTATTTCTCCCATGGAAACAGATGGAGGATTCCGCAATGTCAAACTTGGATTTGATGGTTATAACGCCGTCAGAACGCCAAAATACCCCAATGGACAGCCAAATGTGATGGTGGCAAGGATATTCAACAGCGGGACTTCTTTCAGCAGTAAGCAGCCTTTTTTTGACAATGCCATAAGGCTGACGAGAAACAGAGCAAAGAAAATCATGAAAGAAACCATTGAAGGAGCAATTGAGGAAAAAATGAAGGAGTGATATAGATGGCAAAGATCGGTTTGAGCAAACCTTATTTTGCGAAATACAGCAATACAGGAAGTACGGTCACATACGCAGAAGGGGCGTTGATGGGGAAGGCAGTGGAACTGTCTTTGGAACTGGAAGAAGGTGATGACAATATCCTGTACGCCGATAACGGTCCTGCGGAAAGTGCCAATACCTTTAGCGGCGGAAGTCTGACACTGACAACGGATGACCTTCTGCCAGAGGTAATGATGCAGGTGCTTGGCGTTACGGAAGAAGCTATTACCAGTGAGGACATCCAGACAGAAACACCAAAATGGTATAACTGGGATGATAAGCAAAATACACCATATCTGGGTTTTGGTGCAATCGTCAAAGTGCAAAAGGATGGTAAAATCGGATATATGGCAATCATTCTGCCGAAAATCAAATTTTCCAATCCAAGTGATACCTTTACCACACAGGGTGAAACAATCGAATGGGGTACCAATGAAATCAGCGGTACCATTATGCGTGATGATACGGAAGACCACCAGTGGAAGAAAATCTCCAGCATCATGGACAGCGAGGCGGATGCGGAAGCGGCAATCAAACAGTTCCTGTCTATTGCGGGGGAGCCGTAAGCCCGATCATTGGATCGGGTGAAGTTGATTTTGCGGTGTTGTAAGAAAGGAGAAACGAAATGAAAACAGGTATGATGGAAGTCGCGGGAAAGAACTATCCTTTGAGTTTCAGTGCAAGGGTGATTGTGGAGTGTAATAAAAGATATGGTTCCATCGACAATATTGGCAGTGCGCTGGAAAGCGAAGCTGGAGATATTGGAAAGGTTTTGACAGAGTGCTTCTGGCTGCTGTCGGAAATGAGCAGAGCCGGCAGTGCTTACCAGAAACTGATGGGAAACGACGCACCGGAACCGCTGACAGAAGATTTTCTTCTGGATGCCGTTGGGGTGGATGATATCGCAGAACTGAAATTCAATATTTTCGCAACTATTACCGGAAACATGAAACGGGAAGTGGAAACGGAAGATGAGAAAGAAGCGGCAAAAGACCCAAAGCAGGAGGAAGAAACGGAAGTATCCAATGGTACATCTGGTATGGTTTAAGGCTTGGAATCCCCTATACATTGGTTTGGCAGATGCCCTTTGGGGAACTGTGTGACCTGATCGCCATTGAACAGATCAAGAAAGAAGGGGCAAAGCTGAAGCACATCAAAACGGAGGAAGAAGAACGAGAAGAATTTTTTGCGCTGTTGGCATGGAAATGAAAAAGCCCCACGAAAGTGGGGCATAGATTACTGATTTTCTCGGATATAGTCATCAATAAATTGATTTACCAAGGCATAAATGGAAGTTTCATTTTTTTTGACTAAATCCTGAAAAACAGCGTATTTTTCTGCGTCTACCCAAACACGAAGCTGTTTACGGCTTTCAGACAGGTATTTCTTTTGTGCGGCATATTTGTCTTGTTCCATACGATTCACCTCTTTTTCATGATGCAGACAAAGGCAGCGATACTGATAATCAATGCAATGATGCTGATGACAAAGGACAATTCTTGCATATTAGCGGTGTTTTTGGTATAATCAAAGTGACCCCGAAGGGCGGGGGCTTTAATCGCCCCCTTTGTTGTTTTTAGCCAGCTTGTAAGCTATGATTGCTGTTATTAGCGCTAACAGCGAGCTTATGAAGTTGGCTATACTTGTAAGTACCTCTAACACCTTGTCACCTCCTTTCTATGTATATAGTGTACTATATTTTCGGGGATTTGTCAAGGGAAATTTCAAAAAAAATCGGCTTTTGCACGCACTTTTTGGGTGCTTTTTTTGTGGGAGAAATTGAAAAAGGGCTGACAGTTGTCAGTCCTTTGCTTGAAAATCGGCTATCAAATTATATCCCATAGCGTTTAAAATTTTTTTTGCATCTTCAAACCCAAAATTCTTTTTGTTCAGCAATTTAGTAAAGCCTTGCGGAGTAATATTCAAGACTTCTGCAATTTGTTTTTGAGATACTTTATTTTCGAGCATGAGTTTCTTGATTTCTACAATGATTTGTTCGTTATTTTCATAGATAAATGCCATAAAAACACCTCCGTCGATTTATTATAATATAAATTTTATTATTAGTCAAATAAAAACAATAAAAAATAATAAAAAATATATTATAAAATGGTTGACAAATAACTATAAATGGGTTATAATTAAACCATAGAAAGGAGGTGGAAAACGTTGGAGGACAAAATAAAAAAGCTTTCCAAGCTGGTAGCACAACTTGAAAAGCTGGTGATTAGGTTAATATCACTCATTGGATGGGTGCTAATCCTAATCAAACTAATCACATAGGGTGAGGGGCGAAAGCCCCAAACCTTATAAAGATTATAGCTGAAAAACTCCAACGATGCAATATGAAAAAATTGATTTGGCATTTATTTTGGACACTTGGTTTTGTATTTGCACTGGTGATTTTAATTGAAAAAATGATTTGAAGGGAGTTTTTTATGAGGTTTGCCGTATTGTTTCAGAATATGAATTGCCAATGGTATTGCAAGAGCAGGTAGAAGCGGAAAATATAAATATGTTACTATTTCATTAAACGATAAGAAAAGGCACTCATTTTTATGGGTGCTTTTTTCATGGATTGTCAAAAGAGGTGATATTTGGTAAAATAAAGACGAGGATTATCGCTCGGCGGTTGGTCACTCTCTGAAAAGGGGGGTGACGCTATGAACTATGTTACATATCCTGACTTGATTCAGATAGGTATACTTGTTGTAGCCATTATCGCCCTGTGTAAAACAGGGAATAGATAAAGAAAAGACCGCCTAACAGAAGTTAGACGGTCAAACACCAAAAAACACGGGACTGACCGCCCTTCCACAAGCGGTAATCCTTTTTCTATTATCATATTACAGCCTTTGCACAGAAAATGCAAGGGCTTTTTTTATGCGAAGAGGGAGGTGAGAGCATGGCGACAGACATTGGTGCAAGAATCGGCATTGATGGTGAGAAATCCTTTCGGGACAGTTTGAGCGCTGTCAACGCCCAGTTGAAAAATCTGGGTTCTGAAATGAAAGCGGTGGTTTCCTCTTTCACAGGTATGGAGGACAGCGAGGAATCTTTAACTGCCCAAGGGAAAGTGCTGGAACGGTCGATACAAGCCAGTGCGGATAAAATTTCCCTTTTGACTGGGCAATCCGAGCGTGCAAAAGCAAAGCTGGACCAACTGGCAAGGGAACTGGATGACGCTACCAGAAGTTTTGGCACCAATTCCACAGAAGCCATCCGGGCACAAAACGCTTACAACAAACAGGTGCGTGTGGTAAATAATCTGGAATCCCAGATCAACAGCGCCACAGCTGATATGAACAAAATGAAGCGGCAGATGGATAGTCTGGGAAAATCAGCAGATGATCTATCCGACGATTTGCAGGATGCGGGGAGAGAAGCGGAGGCTGCCGGAAGTTCCTTCAAAGACGCTTTTGCCGGCGGTGTCATTGCCGGAGCTGTTCAGTCGTTGGTAAGCGGCATTGTTTCGTTGGTGGAAAGTACCAAGGAATACAATAAAATCATGGGGACGCTGGAAGTTTCCAGCCAAAAGGCGGGATATTCCGCAGAGCAGACCCAACAGACCTATACACAGCTTTATGGCGTATTGGGGGATAATCAATCGGCAGCAACGGCAGCGGCAAACCTGCAGGCGTTGAAATTATCTCAGGAACAGCTGATACAAATGACAGACGGTGCAATCGGCGCATGGGCAACCTACGGGGATTCTATTCCCATTGACAGCTTGGCGGAATCCATCAATGAAACGGTCAAAGCGGGAACGGTAACAGGTTCTTTTGCGGATGTGTTGAACTGGGCAGGTACCAGTGAGGATGACTTCAATAAAAAACTGGAAGCCACAAAGACCGAAAGTGAACGGGCAAATCTGGTATTACAGGAATTATCCAAACAAGGGCTGACGCAGGCGGCAGAGGCTTGGCGGGAAAACAACGCCGAACTGGAAGCGGCAAACCGTGCCAGCGCCGCATGGGAGCAGACCACAGGGCGTTTGGGAACGGCTTTGATGCCGCTGACCACAAGCGTCACAAATCTGGGAAACGCTTTATTGACAAATCTGCTGAATGTCATGGACGGATTTCAAAACGGTGGTGTAGAAGGCGGTTTTTCTGTCATTACAGACCTGATTAACGGTTTACAAACGAAGCTGAAAGAAAGCCTTCCTTTGATGATTGAAAGTGGTTTACAGTCTTTGGTGGGATTTACGGAAGGGCTGCGCAGCGGGGTCGGAACGCTGGTGGATGCGGGGCTGTCCTTGCTGCAGACATTGGCAGACAGCATCATTCAAAACCTGCCGACGCTGATTGAAACCATCCCCCAGATCGTCATCAATATTGCGGGTATCATCAATGATAATGCACCGAAACTCATTGTGGCAGCATTGACGCTGATCAAGAATCTTGCCATTGGCTTGGTAAAAGCCATCCCCACATTGGTGGCAAATATACCGAAAATCATACAGGCAATTGTCAGTGCCTTTTTGGCGTTCAACTGGCTGTCATTGGGGAAAAATCTGATGACTGCACTGAAAGATGGTATTAAGTCTATGGGACCGGCGATAAAAACAACTGCCGGTAATATTTTCAATTCCATCAAAACGACACTTTCCAATATCCCGGCGGCACTGAAAACCATCGGTTCCAATGGCATTTCTTCTCTTGCAGCCGGATTGAAGTCTATGGCAAAAACAGCTGTTGGTGTGGTTCGCGAGGTTGGGACCAATATCCTCAATGCCATTAAGGCACTGCCAGGAAAAATGGTTGAAATCGGGAAGAACATTCTGAATGGATTGAAAGAAGGTCTCCTCTCAAAGGTGAAGGAAATCGGAACGGCGGCGTCTGAGGTGGTGGACACTGTCAAAAGCATTTTCACAGGGAAAAGCGGGTTTGACACACATTCCCCCTCCAAGTGGTCAGAGAATGTGGGAGAGAATGTTGACATCGGTCTGGCAAATGGTCTGAAGGGGAAGGCAGATGTCCCCATCTCTGCTATGGAGGATTTGACAGACGGTGTGCTCCATGCGGCGGGTGAAATGGATGGAGCAGTTACCGTAGCAAAGAAAACCGCCCGAAAAGTAGGGGATGTGCTCCAAGCTGAAATCAATCAGATCAATCAGAAGATCGAAGCGGAACAGAAAAAAGCATCAGAGGAAGCGGCTGCGGAAGAATTAAAACAGTATCAGGATAATCTGAGCCAGAAATATCAGGAACTGAGCAAAGCAGAAGGAGAGAACGCACAGAAAATCCGGGAGGAAATTGCCGAACTGGAAGCGGAGTGGAACAAAAAGCAGGTGGAGGCAGCCAGAACCACTGCCCAAGAAGCCAATGAAGCCCGTTTGCAGGAATTGCAGACATTCCAGCAGGAATACGAATCCGCTCTGGATGCCATCGAAAGCAAACAGGAAAGTTTGCAGGATCAGCTGGCAGATTATGGAGAATTGTTCCAGCGCATCGACATCAAAGACGAAGAAGGCAATGTGATCGGTGAAAAATTCCAGCTGGGAGATTTGCAGAAGGAAATCGACCAGATCCAGAAATATGGGGATGCTATGGAAAAGCTGCAGGAAAGAGGACTTTCGGATGGGTTGTTATCGGAAATCACCAATATGGGCATGGAAGATGCCATGGATTATATGAACAAGCTGATTTCCATGTCTGATGGTGCCTTTGATGATTATGTGCAGTTGTTTGCGGAAAAACAGAAAGCGGCGCAGGAAGTAGCGGCAAAAGTATATCAGTCTGAGTTTTCCGCTTTGGAACAGAATTATTTTCAGAAACTGCCCCAGAGTATTGCAGATATGCAGGGACAGCTTTTTGCGGCAGGTACCCAGGCTGCTGGACAATTTGCGGCAGGTATGGAATCCCAGGGGACACAGATGGGAACTGCCTTGGAACAGGCTGTGGGCAATGCTGTTTCTGGAAGTCAGGAAACCGCAGCCATCCAGACATTCCAAAGCGTAACTGCCGGCATGACGGAACAGGAACCCATCCTGACGGAATATCTGACAGCGTTGAAAGACCGTTTGATTACATTGATGCAGGGATTCCAGCAGGAATTTCAGAATGTTGGGCTGATGCTCATGGAAGGCGTGGCGCAGGGTGTCAGAGATGGAAAAAGCGGTGTGGTCAATGCCATTGCGGAAGTGCTGGCGGCAGCGGTACGGGCGGCAAGAGCATCTATGGACATCAACAGCCCTTCCGGCGTGTATGAAGAAATCGGCGGATACATGGCGGAGGGTGTTGGCGTTGGCTGGAATAAGAAACTCAAAAAACTTTCCGGCATCATTGCCGGAGGTATGCAGCAGGTTGTACCAAGCCCGACAGGTGTTTCCGGCAGTGTGACGCAAAATAACAACAGCCGCAGTTATGCTTACGGAGATATCAATATCTATGTGGACCGTATTGATAATGGAAACGGCAGATCGGTAGAAACATTCGCACGAGAACTGGAATTTTTCCGCAGACAGCAAAGCACCCGGAAAGGAGGAAAAGCATGAGGTTTGAAACGCTGTATAAACCATATTTTATCTTCCGGGGAAAGAATAGTCTGGACATGGGGGTCATCGTCACCTCTATGCCGGATGTGTACAAACCAAAAAGACGGGTGAGCACACAAGAAATACCCGGAAGGGATGGGGTTCTTCATGTGGATGAGGGAACCTATGAAAATTACAACAAAGTGGTGGAATGTGCCGTGGTGGAGCGTGCCAATCTGGATGGCATCTGTGCATGGCTGGACGGAAGCGGTGAAGCCATTTTTTCCACAGAACCAGATAAGGTTTATCGTGTCCGAGTAGATAACCAGATCAGCATCGGGAAGATGCTCCAGTATTTCCAGAAATTTCAGGTGACCTTTGACACCTATCCGTTTAAGTACAGTGTCAACGCAGCGGATGATTTTGTTATGCTGACAAAGCCGTCTTTGCTGCGTAACCGTGGAACAGTGGCAGCGGAACCAAAGATCAAGATCTATGGAACTGGCAGTGTTGTGCTTATCATAAATGGCAAGGAATATAGATTGGACGGGCTGCAGGAATCTGTGGTGCTAGAATCGGAAATGATGGAAGTGTTGGACGGGGCGGGGGTAACCTATACCCCGCCTGATCTGGGGGATGATTTGTTTCCTAGATTGAAAGTTGGGAACAATGAAATCTCATGGACGGGGAATGTGGAGAAGATAGAAATTGAGCCAAGATGGAGGTGGTTGTAAATGGCGAAGCATTATACAAAGTTGATTATTGAAATTAACGAGGATATTACAAGCAAAGTGACTGCTGTAAAAGGAGATGTAAATTCTCGTTACCTTGACGTACAGTTATTTAATGACAGCGTGCCACTGGATTTGACAAGTCATACTGTCACTATGAGTGCAAATTCGCACCCTGACAGCAACTTCAAAGTCCCTATCAATAAATTCATTGACGGTGTAATCACAGACGCAACAAACGGGCGTTGTCAATTTGAATTAAAAACAGATATTCTGGGACAAACTGATGTATTGATTTTGCAAATTTCTATTTTTTCTGGTCAGCAGGAAGTTCTCTCCACAAATCCGTTCAATCTGTATGTAATTGATGGTCTGCGAAACGATGAGCAAATCGAAGCAAGCAACGAATTTGGTGCATTGGTGGTGTTGTTTTCTGAAATCCAGAACGCCCTTGATGACATGCATGCAATCCGCGATAACTTTGGAACGCCTTCTGAAGAATCTTTGCAGGCTGGGACAGACACATTCTGGAAAGCATTGGAAAAATCAATTAAAGGATCTGCAGATCTGGTTGCTTATGACATTCCTTCAAAAATCGGTGAAGAAACAGACGAAGAACCATACAACACTGTTTTTGGTAAGTTGAATCGAATTATCAAGTTACAATTAAAAGATGGCGAAGAAATTTTCAGAGAAGATGGCACTTTTACCGTCCCAGAAGGTGTGAACCAGATAACAGTCATTGCTTGCGGCGGCGGTGGCGGCGGTGCATTAAACTGGAATCAATCTCCTAGTGGTGGTGGAGGTGCTGCTTGTGTAAAAAAAACATCTTCTGTTACTTCCGGACAGAAAATACAGATAACTATTGGGAAAGGTGGTTCAGGAGGGGTTGGAGGAAGTTCTGCACAAGATGCAAATGGAAAATCAGGAACCGCAACTGTTGTTGGAAACATAGTTACTTGTCCACCTGGACAAGGTGGAAAAGATTTAAGTAATGACACTGGAGGGGCTTCTGGTGGTTCTGGTGGTGGAAGCGGTGGAAATTCAAAAATTGATGCAGGAGCAGGAGGAAATGGTGAAAATGGTCTGTATGGGGTAGGAGGAAAAGGTTCTTTGATAAATAGTCGTGGTTTTGGTGGAGGTGGTGGATCTTATGGAGATGGTGGGAACGCTGCAACCATAGTTGGAGAATCAGGTAAGGATGGAGGATATGGTGCAGGAGGAGGTGCAGGTTCTTCAAAACTTCCGAACTCTTACACTGGTGGTAAAGGTGGAAATGGTATTGTCATTATTAGATGGGGGGCTGGTTCAGATTGATTTATGCAATGGTTCTAAAAAATGTAGTAATTGATATAAAGGAAGGCGAAACAGAACCGTACTATCCACCGGATATTGACGGAAATCCTGTTTTTGCAGTGGAAACCACAGAAGAAACAGAAGTGGGCATGTACTACCATGAAGAAACAGGGAAGTTCAACTTTGAATTTCCAATCACAGTTCCAGAACCCACACAACTTGACAACATCGAAACAACACAGCTTATGATTATGGAGGCAATGGCGGATCAATACGAACAGCGATTGGAAACAGATTTGATGATGATGGATGCACAGGCAACCACTTTTGAAGCTGTTCTTGCGCTCACAGAAGGGATGGTGTAAATAATGGTAGAAATGTATGTATTGTTGGTTGTCAACAAAAAACGTACTTGTAACGAAGAAAACAAAAGTGTTCCTGTTGTACCCGCCCATTTGAGAGCGGACGTTTTGGAAGTTTTGAATCAGAGGGGGTACGATGCGGACGGCAACAAGATTTCTTAACCTGATTTTTGTAACTATTGTTTTTATATATATCAAGAAAGGATTTGGTAATATGTTGGATTTGTACACAGCTTTGGTAATTGCAGGCAGAAGAACATGCAACCCCGAAACACAGGGTGTGACACTGGTACCAGAACGGTATCGGGCACAGGTGATCGACAACTTAAATGCAATTGGATTGGATGCAGATGGAAATCCCATTGTGGGGTGATATTGTGATTATTTTCGAACAGGATGAACAAAATTTTGACACCATTGGATTGGGGATGCTGGTCCCCAATTCTGGTGAGGTTTACGAAGAATTTAACGGTGATTTTACATTGACCTTTCAACATCCTTACGATGCCAGTGGTAAGTGGAAGCGAATTGAAATAGATCGTATTGTTTTGGCGGAAACACCTAGAGGAAGGCAGCCATTTCGCATCTATTATTATAAGCCCACCATGAACGGGATTGAAGTCCAAGCAAGACATCTCTTTTATGATCTGCTTGATAATATCTGTGAAAGCGTGGCGTATTCCGGCAGCGCACAGGGAGCCATGGACGCCATCAAAGAGGGGCTGTCTGTTCCTATGCCGTTTACCTTCTATACGGATATTTCGTGTGATACAGGTGGTATTGGTTGTACCATGGATAATCCGGTTTCTTTGCTTTTGCGTGAAGAATGGGATGATCGGGAAGGCGAAACAAAGTCCTTTTTTTATTTTTACGGTGGAGAACTGAAACGGGATTTTTTCAACGTTTCGATGTTAGAATCCCTGGGCAGTGACAGGGGCGTTTTTATTGCTTACCGCAAAAACCTTGTGGGGCTGGAGGTCACGGAAGATATTTCAGATGTGGCTACCAGGATTTATCCCGTTGGGAAAGATGGTCTGGCACTGGATGGACAGTACATTGACAGCCCGTATATTGGAAACTATGCTTATCCCAAAATCAGGGTGATTGAGGATACCAATGCGGAAACACAGAGCGATCTGCAAAAAATCGTTGAGGATTATTTCGCAAATGGCGGAGACATCCCAAAAGTAAACATCAAAGTAGATTTTACTGACCTATCCCAGACAGCAGAATACAAACAGTATTCCAACCTGGAGAGGGTTTTTCTTGGAGATACTGTCACTGTTTTCAATCAAAAGATGGGTTTCTTAAAAAAGGCGAAAGTGATCTCATACAAATTTGATCCTCTTTTGACAAGATATGAGGAGATGGAGTTAGGGGATTTTTCTCCAACGGTCACAAGCCCTATTACCAAAGGGGCGAATGCCGGAGAGGTTGCAAACACTGCCTACGGGAAGTCGAACAATGCTGAAACACTTTTGCAACAGCACTTGAAGGATTTCAACAACCCACACCATGTAACATCCGAACAGGTCAGCGGCGGAACAGGTGGCGGAACATCCATCCTGCACGACACAAAAGCCCCGTCTAACGATTTGGGAAATGACGGCGACTATTATATCAAAGACGAGTTGCAAGGCATTTCAGATGAAAACACATTGTTATTATTGCATGGTGAAGATTTCACAGACAGCAGTATATACAGTGAACAAATAACAAATACAGGCTGCACATTGTCAGATTCCGGAAAATTTGGGAAAGCTATAAGCTTTACCAATTTGAACAAACTGGAAACAGTAGAGCAGATATTTGATATAAACGGAGAGTTTACCATTGATTTCTGGTTCAATCAAAGAGAGAAAAAAGCTAATGCAACTTTTATTGGCGGAACCCAAACGGGAACATTTAAGATAATTCTGTCAAACGGTGTACCAGTTTTTCAGGTACATGGACAAACATCATATTATTCCTCTTTTGTTGATACACAATTAAACACATGGTATCATTTTGCATTGACCGGAAAAAATAAAACATATTCTATGTTTGTTGATGGCGTTAAGAAAAACACTTTTACCTACACCGGAAATATATCAAATGACATTTTAAGAATTGGTTTGAACGTTGCCCAAAACAGCACTGGTTCAATCGAGGGGGTGATGGATGAAATTAGAATTTCCAATGTTGTTCGCTGGGATTCTGACTTTACACCGCCCACAGAGCCATACACTGTATACAAAAACGCACAAGCAGGCGAAATCTACGTGAAAGAATCTGGAACATGGAAAAAAATTCTCACTGGTATGAAATGAGGTGGTATATATGACTTGGGATATTGTGGCAGGAATTGTGCTTCTTGCTGGATTTATCATCACCATTGTGAAAACCATCATTCCGCTGACAAATGCACTCACACGTTTGACAGAGCGGATTGATTCCTTGGCGGAACAGGTAGACACATTGGATGAGAAAAAGACAGAAGCACATAAACGGCTGTGGAGCCATAACGAAAATCAGGATGCCATGCTGCAGAACCATGAACAGCGGCTCCATGAACTGGACGGGAAGTGGTACAGCCAATGAAACGAAAACGAAATACATATACCAAGAAGCTGGTGAAATGGATTCTTGCAATCTCGATGATAGACTTGCAGTTATCCTATTTGCTGGCTTTTTTAGGTAGAACGGAAATCGCAGAAAATCTGTCCATGACGGTGGTGACCGCTATCATCGGTACAGTCATTACTTACTGCATCAAATCTTTCAAAGAAACGAAAGAGGCGGAGAAACTGCGATTCGACCGGGAAACAAACAACGCAAAACAGGAAGAAACTTGGACGAATAAGGAGGTCTGAAGTATGAATGATGTTGTGAAATTTATGGTGGAAAACTGGTATTTGCTCATTGCTGGTGTAGGCGTAGCGGTGGCAGCAGGATTTATGTTGTATCACTTTTTCAAGTTGCCTACCAAAGAACAGATTGCCAAAATTAAGGAATGGCTGCTGTATGCGGTGACCGAAGCGGAAAAGGAACTAGGCGGCGGTACCGGACAGCTGAAACTGCGTCAGGTTTACGATTTGTTTGTGCAACGTTTTCCGGCAGTGGCAGCGGTGATTTCTTTTGATACGTTCTCTTTATGGGTTGACGAAGCACTGGAACAGATGCGCGAAATGCTGGCAAAAAATGAACAAGTAGCGGCTTATGTGGAAAACTGCTTTTTGGTACAGGAAATTAGAGAAGGGGTGGCTATTGATGGCTAAAGTAACAGCAGCAGAGCTGGTGGCGTTTGCAAAGTCAAAGCTGGGCGTGCCTTATGTGTACGGCATGAAGGGTACTGTCATGACACTGGCGAAATACAATGAGCTGAAAGCCCTCTATGGTGCTTTGGTCTGGGACAGCGATAAAAATAAGGTCGGAAAGGTCTGCTGTGACTGTTCTGGTCTGATCAGCTGGGCAACGGGTATCATCCGCAATTCTCAGGGCTATCATGACACGGCTTTGGAGGTGCAGCCTATTTCAACCATCAGCAAGGCACCCATCGGGGCGGCTGTGTGGCAGAAAGGACATATCGGTATCTATATTGGCAATGGGGAATATATTGCCGAGGATGGCAGTGCTTATGGTTGCCGAAGAAATAAACTGAGCAAGGCTGGATTTACTCATTGGCTGATTTTGAAAGACATCGATTACACGGTGAAAAAGGAGGTTGATGACGAAATGGTGGAACAGGCGAAATTGATTGTGAACGGTAAGGAATATACCGTGGAACGGATTTTGAAGGACGGCACAAACTATATCAAGATCAGAGATATTGCGGATGTGCTGGGGTATGAAGTGACCAGTAAAGGCAGTATTGCGGTGCTGACCAAACGGTAAAGAAAACGGGGCGGTATATCCGCCCCTTATTTTTATTGAAAAAAGGGCTGACATGCGTCAGTCCTTTGCTGTGTCCCGTTCCATCGTTTCATCTATGGCACGATTGATAAATGCATTTGTACTTTCCCCTTGTGCTTCGGCGTGGGCTTTGATTTCATCTTTTTTGCCTTTGGGAACACGTACTTTAAATTCTTCCACTTTTTCTTTTAAATATTTATCATTGGCTCTTTTGCGAGCTTCACTGATTCCCAAAAAATCACCTACCTTTCTATGAATAGTATATCATATGATACAATGAATGGGTACATACAAAAATGAACAAATATGGGTACATACATTTGTGAATGTTGTATATTGATGTATGACCCCATACATGATATAATTAAACCATAGAAAGGAGGTGAACAAAATGGATTTAGACAAAATAATAACTACTCTTTGCACTATCATTTGTACGGTCGTAGCAGTCCTTACATACACAGATAATCGCAAAAAGTAGTTAAATCGGAACTAGGGGGAGCAACCCTCCCCTTAGTATCTAAATCCATTATAACAGATGAAAAAGAAAAAGCAAAGCATTTTATCATTAACAGCCCTTTTTATTGCTCTGACAGCCATGTGGAGGGCGACAGGGATAAGCTGGTTGGTGTGGGTAATGGTAGGTGTAACAATTTTGGATGTTGTTGCATTTTTGAAGAAATGAGGTTTTTTATATGGAAAAATTAAAAAAACCTCTTGACTTTGTAGCACGCTATAATTTATAATTGTAGTACGCTACAAAGTGAGGTGATAAAAATAGCTGAAAAAAGTAGAGCCGAATATTTCAGAGAGCGTAGAGAAAGCAGAAAGTCTTTTAATGTTCTATTAGACAAAGAGAAAGCGGAAGCTTTTGAAAAAAAATTAGAAGAATTGAAAAAAAGCAAAGCTCAATGGCTTAATGAAAAAATCGACGAAGAATTGAACAAATAAAAAGAGTAGCCCATCTCTTTATCTTGGCGGATAATTGGACTACTCAGCACCAAATAAGGTACGTAAATATTATAGCACTGCGTACCTCTATTTGGCAAACGTAAAATTTGTAAAATGGAGGTTTTTTATATGGAAAAATTAAAAGAAGCACTGAATAAATTAGATGAATTGGCAGTTAAGATGGATGGAATCATGGGGGTTTCCTTCCTGCTCTGGGAATCTATTGATGGAGGAAGTGACAGGGTTAAAGTAGATATTCATGGAAGTGCTACCTATTTTCTACACGATGAAATTACAGCAATACATGACGCTTTACATGATATCGGAGATTTGCTGTCCGATGGCTTGAAAGAGGTGAGAGCATGAACAGCACCGAAAGAATGTGGAATGCAATCAATAGTTTCAACTGGGGAAATGGGAAAGCGTTGTATAGTATGACTGCATCGGAATGTATGTCTTTAATGGATAACGGACGAGATAAATTCGAATTGATGGATAATGCTTTTCAATATGGCTTTATTAAGGGCATACGTTACCAAAAAGCACAGGAAAAGAAGAAAAGAAAGGGAGTGAAAGCATGAACGAAATTATGAACATCAACGGGATGGAATGTTATGAACAGGACGGAACGGCATATCTCAAACTGGAAACTGTTGCAAGGGGGCTTGGGTTTACCACTACGCAAAATGTTGGCGGTACAGAGTATATAAATGTAAGATGGAAAAGGGTAGAAGAATACCTTGAAGAAATTGGTTTTGCCACAAGTGGCAAAAGACCAGATTTCATCCCAGAAAACATTTTCTACCGCCTTGCCATGAAAGCAAAAAACGAAACAGCGGAAAAATTTCAAGCGTTGGTGGCTGATGAAATTATTCCCAGTATCCGCAAAACAGGCGGCTATCATGTATCTGAAAGACCGGAACAAATTAAGCTGGAAGCGCAAAAAGCCAGAGCAGAAGCAATGCTGCTAAATGCGAAAAACAGAACATTTCAGACAATTATGTCCGCAGTGCAAGACAAAAATCTTTCGCCGATCGCAATACAGGTTTTTGGTCTGAAAGGGCTGGAGAGTGTATTTGGTGTAGATGTAGGGAATTACTTGCCACAGATTGAAAAAACATATACAGCCACAGAGATAGGGGAAATGTTTGGAATTTCAGCGAACAAGGTTGGCTCATTGGCAAATAAGAATGGAATGAAAACAGAAGAATATGGAATAGTAGTCATGGATAAGTCGAAATATAGTAAAAAAGAAGTATCCTCTTTTCGATATAACGAAAAAGCAGTTGAAAGGTTCAGAGAGATTTTGCAAGTCTGACATAAGGAAAGCCCCTGTAAAAACAGGGGCAATTCTTTTTTATTCTGTGAAAAGTTCTTTTGCAAGACCGCTGGTATATTTACATCCGGCAGTAAAGCCTTTTTCTTCGGTTTCGGCTACCAGCTCATTCAGTAATTCTTCCGCAGTGAAATAATCATCAGCGTTCAGCTTTTCTTTCAAAAATGCAGTGAGTTTTTCCATCTTTTCTCCTCCTGTTGAAATCTCTTGTATTTCATCATTTCTTTCCTTCAGGTAACTCTGGTATAAACCGGCGATTTTCTTCATATAAATTCCTCCAAACGAAAATAATTAAATAGTAAGGTCGATTTATACCACAAACCGCTTTTATCCAAAAATGCAACTTTCATGCAACTTTTTATAACAAGAATCCAGTAAAATCAAGGCTTTTAGCAGTTTTTTATAGGGTTCGAGTCCCACCAGCCGCACTGAAGAAACCTTGAGAAATCAAGGTTTCTTTTTTTTTGTGTTGCATTTTGTGTTGCATCACTGAAAATGTTCGGAAAAATAGTGGTTGATTGTGCTGGAAATTTCTGTCTGAATGGCAGCATGTCGCAGGACTTTTTAATTGGGATACTATGGAAAATCCCTATGCAGTAAATGAAAAAAATAAATTTTCAGGAGATATTGTGATTCAGCATAAAAGGGAGTTCACGGCTTTTTTTCATAAAAAATACGCACGCGTTTGCGTGCGTATCATTTTTGGTCTTCCGTTTTTTTCATGATCCAGCATTTTCTTGTACATTCATCGCAATTTTTCCGGCACAGGGCACTGCCATCGCTGCGGACGGCACCAGCGTGCTTATAAGCCACATAACCCAGTGTCACACAAAGGATGATAAACAGAAATTGTCCCATACCATTCCTCCTTTAATATGAGTAGTTTCAAGTGGTGTTTTTATTATCATACCAGAAAACGCAAAAATACGCAAAAGTATTATGCAAAAAGGATATGGCAAAAGGCAATAAAAACTGCTATAATAAGACGAATCGAGCCGAAAGGCTTTTCTTTTTGATAGCGTTATTTTTTAAAAAGAATAACGAGGTGATTTATGAAACAGGATTTACATTATGATATGAAAGTGCGCATCATGGGGGAGGAAAAAGCCTTTGGCCCAGGTGTGGCGCAGCTTTTGAAAGGCATAGAGGAAATGGGCTCCATGCAGAAAGCCGCGGAGAAAATGGGGCTTTCTTACAGCAAAGCATGGAAAATGATGAAAACGGCGGAACAGGAACTGGGCTTTGCCCTGACGGAACGCAGCAGCGGCGGCAAGGACGGCGGCGGTTCTGTTGTGACGGAAGAAGGCAGAGAGATGATGCAGCGGTATGGAAATTTCCTCTCTGCTTTGCAGACAGAGGCAGACCGTTTGTTTGCGTTTTATTTTCAGAGGGAAGGTGAGAAATGATGCCGGAAGAAATTGTATTTTGCAAAGGCGGCGGATGTACGGCAAAACTGGGGGCTGGCGTATTGGAACGGGTCCTTTCCCGTCTGCCAAAACCGGAGAAAAAAGATGAAAACCTGCTCATTGGCTTTGAAAGCTCCGACGATGCGGCGGTTTATCGAATTTCAGAAGATACTGCCATTGTGCAGACATTGGATTTTTTTCCGCCAATGGTGGAAGACCCTTATATTTTTGGACAGATTGCCGCAGCCAATGCTCTCAGTGACATTTACGCCATGGGCGGCGATGTGCGGACAGCTCTGAATATCGTTTGTTTTCCGGAAAAAATGGATTTGAACATTTTGGGGAAAATCATGCAGGGGGGCAGTGAAAAAGTCATCGAAGCAGGAGGAACTCTCGCTGGCGGCCATTCTATTGCTGATGCGGATGTGAAATATGGGCTGTCTGTCATGGGAACTGTTCATCCAGACCGCATTTTTCCCAATGATGGCGCACAGGAAGGTGATGTGCTTTTGCTGACAAAACCCTTGGGCATTGGCATTGTCTGCACGGCAAATCGCATGGGAGAGGCTGCTCAGGAAGCTATGGACATGGCTGTGCGTTCTATGACAACTTTGAACAAATACGCTTCGGAAATCATTCGAAAATATGATGTTCACGGCTGTACGGACGTGACAGGCTTTGGTTTTCTGGGACATTTGAAGGAAATGCTGGCAAAAGGGCTCAGTGCGGAGATTGATTCCATCCGTATCCCCCACATTCCAGAAAGTTTGGCTTATGCCGACGGATTTTTCCTCACAGCGGCAGCTCAGAGGAACCGGAACCATGTAGGTGATTTAGTGGAATTTTGCGGTGTGCCTTTTGCGGTGGAAGAATTGCTTTTTGACCCTCAGACTTCCGGCGGTTTGCTGGTGAGCATGCCAAAAGAGGACGCGGAACAGGCGTTAGGGGAAATTGCGGCATTAGGTTTGCCCTGCGGCATTGTTGGAAAAGTCGTGAAAAAAGAGACACAGAAGATTGTGGTATTATAGGAGGAAACACAAATGGAAAGAGTAGACGCACGTGGAAAAACTTGTCCTTTGCCGGTTATTGAAACAAAAAAAGTATTGGAAAGTATGACAGAAGGCACTGTGGAAGTGCTGGTAGACAACGCCATTGCGGTGCAGAATCTCTGCAAAATGGCAGAACAGAAAAAAATGAAAGCAGTCAGCGAAAAACAGAGCGGGGACTGCTATGTGGTGACCATCACTGTGGAAGCAGGCAGTCAGACACAGCCAGATTCGGCTCCGGTGGTTTGTATGCCCGATGGCAGAAGCGCAGGAACGGTGGTTGCCCTGACAGCGGAAACCATGGGCACAGGCGACGATGTGCTGGGGAAAATTTTGATGAAAGGTTTTGTATATGCTCTGACAGAACAGGATCAGCTGCCGGAAACCATCGTTTTGTATAACGGCGGCGCAAAATTGTCTGTGGAAGGTGCGGAAACACTGGCAGACCTGAAGCTCATGGAAGCACAAGGGGTCGAAATCCTCACTTGCGGCACTTGTCTGAACCACTATGGTCTGTCTGAAAAATTGGCAGTTGGTTCTGTGACCAATATGTATCGTATCGCCGAAGTCCTTTCCAAAGCAGGTAAGGTGATTCGTCCATGAAAACACCATTTCCCATTGTTGTCCGTGGCGGCGGCGATCTGGCAACAGGTACCATCCATAAATTGTATCAGGCAGGATTTCCTGTTATCGTGCTGGAAACTGCCAATCCTTCTGCCATTCGGCGGTATGTGGCTTTTTCAGAAGCCGTATATGAAGGTGAATGGACAGTGGAGGGGGTGACAGCCGTCTTGGCAGCGAATTTTGCGGAAGCTCAGGAAATTTTGGAGGATGGAAAAATCCCTGTGCTCATTGACCCTCATTGCAAGATTTTAGAAGAAATCCAGCCGCAGGTGCTTGTCGATGCCATTCTGGCAAAAAAGAATCTGGGAACGACTATGGATATGGCAGAAACAGTCATTGCCCTTGGCCCCGGTTTTACAGCAGGGGTGGATGCCCATCTGGTCATTGAAACCCAGAGAGGTCATAATCTTGGGCGTGTGCTGACAGAAGGTGCGGCGGCACCCAATACGGGCATTCCCGGTGTCATTGCCGGTTATGGCAAAGAACGTGTCATCCATGCTCCGGCGGCAGGGATTTTGCAGAACAAAAGCAAAATCGGCGATCTGGTGGAAAAAGGTCAAACCATCGCCATGATCGGCGACGTGCCTGTTACTGCTACATTGACAGGGGTTCTCCGCGGGCTTATCCGAGATGGCTATCCTGTGACAGAAGGGTTTAAAATCGCCGATATCGACCCCAGAGAAAGTGAACAGAAAAATTGTTATACCATTTCCGATAAAGCACGGTGCATTGCTGGTGGCGTGCTGGAAGGAATTTTGATGCGAAATAGAGGGAGTTTTATATGGAAAAAGTAAGAGTGGAAGATGCCGTTGGCATGGTGCTGTGTCACGACATCACAGAAATTGTACCCGGTACGTTCAAAGGCAGAGCCTTTGCCAAAGGCCATGTCATTCAGGAAGAAGATATTGAAAAACTGCTGAATCTGGGCAAACGCCACATTTATGTCTGGGATTTGTCCAAGGGCTATGTCCATGAAAATGACGCAGCTTTGCGGATGGTACAGGCGGCAGCAGGGGAAAACATCGTTTTTAGTGAGGTAAAAGAAGGAAAAATCGAACTGCGGGCAGCCTGTGACGGGGTGCTGAAAATCAATCTGGATACCCTGTACGCTGTGAATAGCGATGATGAGATCTGTTTTGCCACCATCCATGGAAACAAACAGGTGACAAAAGGCAAACTCCTTGCCGCTACCAGAGTTATCCCTCTGGCGGTGAAGGAAGAAGTGCTGGAACGCTTTGAGAAAGCATGCAAGGAAAGCAAAACGCCTTTGGTGGAAGTAAAACCCTTCCGCCCCGCAAAAATCGGCGTGGTCACCACTGGCTCCGAAATCGTTTCCGGCAGAATTGCCGATCAGTTTGGCCCTGTTTTGGAGAAAAAAGCGGCAGAAGTAGGGGCGACCATCATGGGTCAGGTGTTCCCCGGGGATGAGCCCGAAGCCATCACACAGGCAATTCTGGATTTTCTGGCACAGGGAGCGGATATGGTGCAGGTGACCGGGGGTATGTCCGTAGACCCGGACGATATGACACCCTCCGCCATTGGTGCCTGCGCTGATGAAGTGGTGACATATGGCACACCTGTTTTGCCGGGGGCTATGTTCATGCTGGCATATGTGCAGGGGAAACCTGTGGTAGGTCTGCCCGGATGCGTTATGTACGCAAAACGGACAGTATTTGACCTGGCGGTTCCTCGTCTGCTGACCGGAGAAAAACTCACCAGACGGGATTTTGTGCTTATGGCACATGGCGGACAATGCCAGAACTGCCCTGCCTGCACCTATCCCGACTGCGGTTTCGGACAGTAAAGGAGGGAAGGAGCTTTATGGGAGAGTTGACACATTTTGATAAAGAAGGCAACGCGGTCATGGTGGATGTGAGCCAGAAAGCGGAAACAGAACGGACAGCCACAGCAAAGGGAATTATCCGCGTGAGCCGGGAAGTTTTTGAAAAGATTCAGGCAGGCACCATGGCAAAGGGAGATGTGCTGGGCATTGCCAGAACGGCAGGCATCATGGCGGCAAAACGCACCTGGGAATTGATTCCCCTGTGTCATTTGCTGGCGCTGACAAAATGCAGTGTGGATTTTGAACTGTTTCCAGAAAGCTGTGAAATCGAAGCGGCATGCACTGTGAAAACCGTTGGGAAAACAGGGGTGGAAATGGAAGCTCTTACAGGGGTGCAGATCACCCTTTTGACTATTTACGATATGTGTAAAGCCTTAGACCGTTCTATGGTCATGACGGACATTCGCCTGTGCGAAAAAAGTGGCGGAAAGAGTGGGGAGTATCGGCATGATTGATGGATTTGGAAGAACCATTGACTATCTTCGGATTTCCGTCACCGACCGCTGTAACCTGCGGTGCGTCTACTGCATGAAAGAAGAACAGCAGGAATTTCTGCCCAGCGGCGAACTGCTGACGCTGGAAGAATGGGTCAGACTTTGCAAAGGCGCCGCTTTGGCAGGCATCAGCAAAATCCGCATCACAGGCGGCGAACCCCTTATGCGGCAGGATATCGTGGAACTGGTGGAAGCCATTTCCAATATTCCGGGCATCGAAAAAGTAGTTATGACAAGCAATGCCGTCCATCTGGCGCCCCTTGCGGAAAAACTGAAAAAAGCAGGGCTTTCCGGTGTCAATGTAAGCATTGACAGTCTGGATGCGGAGCAGTATTGCAGACTTACTAGACGGGATGTACTGTCTGACGCTTTGGCAGGTCTTGTATCTTGCGGCAAAGTGGGACTGCCTGTGAAAGTCAACTGTGTGCCTGTGGCAGGGGAAAATGAAAAAGAACTGCTCCATCTGGCAGAACTGGCGAAGGAATATCCCATGGAGGTACGTTTTATCGAAATGATGCCCATTGGAGAAGGTTCTGCTTTTCCGCCAGTGAAGAATGAAACCATTCGGAAACGGCTGGAAGAAGTTTACGGTGGATTTATTCAGACGGAGAAGGATGACCGGGAAGGCCCTGCGGTGTATTATACAAATACCCATTTCAAAGGACGCATTGGCTTTATCAGCCCCGTGAGCCGCAGTTTCTGCCATCAGTGTAACCGCATCCGCATGACAGCGGAAGGAAAACTGAAGCTCTGTCTGCATCATCCAGTGGATTGCGATTTGCGGGAACTGGTGCGCAGCGGCGCGAAGCCGGAGGAAATACAGAAGGTGTTGCAGGAACGTATCCTGCAAAAACCAAGGGACGGTCATACCACCGACGAGAGCCGTCCCATGTGGAAAATAGGAGGATAGTATGGGAAAGATTATGGCTGTGTGCATTAGCGAAAAGAGAGGCACACAGAAGAAAAATATTGAAAAAGTTCGCCTGATTGAGAATTTCGGGCTGGAAGGTGATGCCCATGGCGGCAATTGGCATCGGCAAGTAAGCCTTCTTTCTTATGAGAAAGTGCGGGCATTTGAAGAAAAAGGCATTTCCGTAGAGGATGGCGCTTTTGGTGAAAATCTGCTGGTGGAAGGCTTTGATTTCAAAACCCTGCCCGTAGGAACCAGATTCCGCTGTGGAGAAGTTTTGCTGGAAATGACCCAGATTGGCAAGGAATGTCATAGCCATTGCGAGATTTATCAGGCGGTGGGGGACTGCATCATGCCCAGAGAAGGTGTGTTTGCAAGAGTGCTCCATGGCGGCATGATTCAGATTGGAGATGAATTGGAAATTGTACCGAGTAGCGATTCTGACAGCAAGTGATAAAGGGGCGGCAGGTAAACGGGAAGACTTAAGCGGCCCTGCGGCAAAAGAAATCATGGAACAGGCGGGGTATACTGTGGTGGATATGCGGATTCTGCCCGATGAAAGACAGCTGCTTTCGGAAACCATGAAGGAAATCTGCGATAAGGGAACGGCGGACTTGATTCTGACCACCGGCGGCACAGGTTTTTCCCCCAGAGATTGGACACCGGAAGCCACACTGGATATTGCGGAACGTCAGGTGCCGGGCTTCAGTGAAGCCATGCGGGCAGCGTCTTTGGCAATTACCCCCAGAGCCATGCTCAGCAGAGGGGTTTCTGTCATTCGGAAACAGACCCTTATCGTCAATCTGCCGGGCAGCCCCAAAGCGGTGCGGGAAAATCTGGAAGTGATTTTGCCGGCTCTGGGACACGGACTGGATATTTTAATGGCAAATGCGGGAGAATGCGGGCAGTAAGGAGGAAATCATATGAAGAAGAAATTTGGTATGATGGCATTGGCAATGATTTTGACAGCAGGCATGCTGGCAGGCTGCGGCAGTGAACAGACAGCAGAAAGCAGTGATGGACAGGATGCAGTGACAGGGGCAATCACCGTTTCTGCGGCGGCGAGCCTGACAGATGTCCTCAATGAACTGGCGCAGACATTCCAAGAAGAATATCCTGGTACAGAAGTTTCCTTTACCTTTGGCGGCAGCGGTGCTTTGCAGACACAGATCGAGGAAGGCGCTCCTGTGGATCTGTTCTTCTCTGCGGCAGAAAGCAATATGGACGCTTTGGAAGAGCAAGGGCTCATTGATGCAGCCACCAGAAAAGATGTACTGCAAAATGAAATCGTTCTCATTGCCCCTCAGGGAGAAACAGCAGTAACTTCTTTTGAAACCATTCTGGATAGTGAACCCCAGATTGCTTTGGGAGAAGCGGAAAGCGTTCCCGCTGGAAAATATGCTCAGGAAATTTTCACAAACCTCGGTATCTGGGATGAGGTGAAAAGTCATGCCGTTTTTGCATCTAACGTGCGGGAAGTTTTGGCTTGGGTAGAAGCTGGAGAAGCTGACTGCGGCGTAGTATATGCTACCGACGCAAAGACTAGCGATGCGGTGCAGGTTGTTTCCAGTGCGCCGGCAGACGGCCCTCAGGTGCTCTATCCTGCGGCTATCATCAAAGACTGCGCGAATCCCGAAGGTGCTCAGGCATTTTTGGATTTCCTCACCAGTGAAGAAGCGGGAGAAGTATTTGCTTCTTATGGCTTTACATTTTTAGCAGAATAAAGGAAGGAGAATTCCGTGATGGATGTTTCGCCTCTTTTGCTTTCTGTTTGGGTGGCAGCCTGCGCCACGTTTTTTTCCGTGGTGCTGGGCACCCTCGCAGCTTATGGCGTTATGAAACTACGTCGTTTGCGTCCCTTTGCCGATGCGGTGCTGACTTTGCCTTTGGTGCTGCCGCCGACGGTAACAGGCTTTTTCCTGCTCATATTGCTGGGTAAAAACAGCCCTGTGGGACGGTTTTTCAATGAAATCGGATTTCCTTTTATATTTTCCCTCCGTGGGGCGGTGGCAGCGGCGTTTGTGGTGTCGTTTCCGCTGATGTATCGGGCAGTCAGGGGGGCTATGGAATCCATGGATAAACAGCTGCTCTACGCGGCACGGACATTGGGCGCAAGTGAAAAGAAAATTTTTTTCCGCATTATTCTGCCTAACTGCCGCAGTGGGCTTTTGGCAGGGATGATTCTTGCCTTTGCCCGTGCCATGGGGGAATTTGGCGCAACGATTATGATTGCCGGCAATATCCCCGGCAAGACCCAGACCATGGCGCTGGCAGTGTATACGGCAGTCCAGAGCGGCAATCGGCAGACGGCGTATTTGTGGTCGCTGGTCATTGTCATATTGTCTGCCCTTGCCATTGTGGGCATCAATTACTTTGAAAAGAAAAAATATCAGGGAGAGGATGAGGGTTTTTGAGATTACAGGCAGAATTCATGAAAAAAGTAAAGACAGAAACCATCGAAATTTCTCTGGATTTGGAAAATGAAGTGCTGGGCATTCTGGGACGCAGCGGCTGTGGCAAAAGTGTCACTCTGCGGTGCCTGGCAGGAATTTTGCAGCCGGACAAGGGAAAAATACAGTTAGACAATAAAATTCTGTTCGACAGCGAGAAAAAAATCTCCGAAAAAGCCCAGAAACGAAAAATCGGGTATCTGTTCCAGAATTATGCTCTGTTTCCCAATATGACGGTGCGGGAAAATATCGCCTTTGCTTTTGGGAAAGAAAAAGAAAAGGACTTTCTGGAGGAACTTTTGGAGCGGTTTTATCTGACGGAAGTGGCAGAACTGTATCCCTCGGTGCTTTCCGGCGGTCAGCATCAGCGAACAGCCATGGCAAGAATGCTGGCTGCAAAACCTGATGTGATTTTGCTGGACGAGCCGTTTTCTGCACTGGATAGTTTTCTGCGGCAGGAGATGGAACGGGAAGTCCAGCAGGTGCTCCAGAGCTTCGGCGGAGTATCTATTCTGGTATCCCATAATAAGGAAGAAATTTTTCGCCTGACCCAGAAATGTATGGTCATGGAGCGAGGGAAAATTGCGGAAATCGGGGACACAAAAGAAATTTTTGCCCATCCAAAGACAGCGGAGGGCAGATTGTTGATACAGGGAGGGAGCTTATGATTTATCTGGACAGCGCGGCGACCAGCTTTCACAAGCCACAAGAAGTGGCAGAAGCGGTATATGACGCTATTTTGCACATGGGAAACAGTGGCAGAAGCGGTCATGAGATTTCTCTGACTTCTTCCCGTGTCATATTCGGCACCAGAAAAAAACTGGCAGTACTTTTTGGCATGGATGACCCTGCACGGGTGGTTTTTACGGCAAATTCTACCCAAAGTTTGAATATTGCCATCAGCGGGCTTTTTGGAAAAGGTGACCACGTCATTACCACTGCCATGGAGCATAACAGCGTTTTTCGCCCCTTGTACCGCAAGGAGGCAGAAGGCATGGAACTGACTATCATTCCTTGTGATGAAAAAGGCACTGTCCGCTATGATTTGCTGGAACAGGCGGTGAAACCCAACACAAAGGGGATTGTCTGCACCCATGGTTCTAATCTGACGGGAAATCTGGTGGACATCAAACGAATCGGCACATTTTCCAGGGAAAAAGGCATTTTGTTTGTGGTGGACGCTTCCCAGACAGCAGGGGTATTTCCCATTCATATGGAAGAAATGGGTATAGATGTTTTGTGTTTTACAGGACATAAATCCCTTTTGGGCCCTCAGGGCACAGGGGGGATGTGTCTACGAAAAGGACTGGAAATCCCCAGTTTTTGTGTAGGCGGCAGTGGTGTCCAGAGTTACAGCAAGACCCATCCGGCACAAATGCCTACGCATCTGGAAGCAGGAACGCTGAACGGACATGGCATTGCGGGGCTTTCGGCAGCTTTGGACTGGATCAACAAAACGGGATTGACTGCCATTCGGGAAACAGAACAGAAGCGGATGCGTCAGTTTTACGAAGGCGTCAGAAAGATTCCGCAGGTGACGGTCTATGGTGACTTTTCCACATGGGAACGAGCACCCATTGTTTCTCTCAATATCGGGGATAACCCCTCTGAGGATGTTTGTGATGAATTGGCGGTGGGTTACGGCATTGCTACTCGTGGCGGCGCTCATTGCGCCCCTTTGATGCATGAACAGCTGGGAACAGTAGAGCAGGGAGCAGTGCGGTTCAGTTTTTGCTATTTTACAACGGAAGAAGAAGTGGAAAAAGCCATTTTGGCGGTGAAAGAAATTGCGGAGGCATGGACATGAGACCAAAAGAACTTTGTTTTCTGGTGGCATTTCATACCACCACAGAGGCGCTGGCATTGGAAGAAGCCGCAAGAAGTGCCGATGTGCCCGGCAGGCTCATTCCCATACCCACCCAGATCACAGCGGGATGTGGTCTGGCATGGCGGATGCCCATAGGCGAGAAAGAAAAAATGAAAAGCCTATTGACAAAATGCGACCTGAAATACGAAAATATATATGAACTGATGATTTGAAAGGAGGCGGAAAGATGTTGCTTACAGAAGCATTGCAGATTCCGCCTTCTGCACGTTGTATCTGTGCTGTGGGCGCAGGGGGCAAGACAAGTCTGCTGTATGAACTGGCAGAAGAATACCGCCAAGAAGGAAAACGTGTGCTATTGACGACCACCACGAAAATGTACCTGCCGGAAAAAGACGGCGTACTGGATGGAACGGCAGAGGAAATCAAAGAAAAACTGGAAAGAGACGGTTTTGCGGTGGCGGGAAGCGTTTTTTCTGAAGAAAAAATGGGTTCTTTGCCCAAAGCTGTTTTTGATGAAGTTTTTTCGTTTGCAGATGTGGTTCTGGTGGAGGCGGATGGTTCTAAAAGAATGCCGCTGAAAATGCCAAGACAGGACGAGCCTGTTTTGCCGGAAGAATGTGATTTTCTGGTGACTGTGGCAGGGCTTTCTGCTTTGGAACAGCCGTGGGAGCAGGCATGCCATCGCTTTGCGTTGGTTTCTTCCATGTTTTCTGGAAAAACAGTGACGGAAGGGGATATTTTTCCACTTTTGCAGGCAGGTTATGGTACCCTTTGGGATAAGATACAAGGCTGTGTTTTTTTGAATCAGGCAGATGTCGTTGGCTGGGACAGAGCAGAGAGAATTGCTGCGGATTTCTCTGTGCCCTGCCTTTGGGGAAGCTTACGACAGAAACAATACCATAGAAAAGAGGGAGATTCCCATGAGAGAAGCATATAAACAACTCCGGCACTACTTGCAGGAATTGGACTGGGTAGGCAGTGGGCTTGTTTATGAAGGCCCTTTGCAGGGCTTTCAGTTTTTGTGGCAGGAGGAAGGTGTCCTTTGGGCACCGGAAGGAGAGATGGAAACAGCAAAAAAAATGCTGCTGACCATTGGAGAAATGAAAAGCCGCGCCACTTGTGAAATTGGCGAGAATCATGTGTTTGTGGAGCATTTTGGCATGAGTCCCAGATTGGTGATTCTTGGCGGCGGTCATATTTCCCTTTCCTTAGTGAAATTGGGAAAACTGTTGGGCTTTCATGTGACCGTTGTGGATGATCGGGGAGAGTTTGCCAACCTCCAGCGGTTCCCGGAAGCGGACTGCGTGCTTTGCGGCGATTTTGCGCAGGTTTTTGAAGAAATTCCTGATTTGCCTGCCAATTATTATGTGGTGGTCACCAGAGGGCATCAGGCGGATGAACAATGCGTTCGTCAGATTTTGCGGAGAAAGTACGCCTATGCGGGCATGATCGGCAGTAAGAATAAAGTTGCCAAAACAAAAGAAGCTTTTTATAAATCTGGCTTTCGGCCTGCGGAAGTGGAAGCTATCCATGCGCCCATTGGGCTGAAGATCGGTGCCGTAACACCAGAAGAAATCGCTGTTTGCATTGCGGCGGAAATCATTCAAGAGAAAAATAAGGTGCCTGTGGAAACCATTGAAGATGCTGTGCTGGATGCTTTGTGTGAAGATGCAGGATCAACCATGGCGCTGATTGTTGCGAAAAGTGGTTCCGCTCCCAGAGAAGCAGGGGCAAGAATGGCGGTAAAGGACAATGAGATTCTGGCTGGCACCATCGGTGGCGGAGCTGTGGAACATGCGGCAATGATTTACGGCTCTCAGATGCCGAAGCATCATATCCAAAGAGATGTGCAGGAATTTGTGCTGCGAAAGGAAGAGGGCGCAAAACTGGGTATGGTATGCGGCGGCAGCAATTTGGTGTATTTTGAAAGCAATTGAAAATTTTGTCTTTCCTGAAAAAACAATATGGGAAATTTTGATTTTTGACATTTATTTCTTTTAAAAATCTTAAAAATTGTTTACGTGGATATATATTTTCTTTTAACATGACAAAAAACGAGGGCATTCTTTTTTGTAAACACGAAAAGTGGCGAAAAATAGGGCTTTTTTATGTTATTATGTGGAAGATTATGAAAAGTTATCTGCAGAAAACATTGACAAGATTATTAAACTTTCGTATACTAGTTGTAACAGATTTGTAATAAATTCGGGAAAAAGACAAAATGGAGGAAGCTTGTATGAATTTATCCAAAGCAATCCGCCAGGTTTGTGTAACAGCAGCCTGCGTGATGCTCGGTACTGCAACGGTTTTTGCGGCAGATATGGGACAGGCTACTGGCAGCAATGTCAATGTCCGTGAAGCAGCGGGAACAAATGCGGCGGTACTGGGTCAGATCAGCAGTGGATCAGAATATCAGGTGACAGGCAAAAGCGGCAGTTGGTATCAGATCTCTTATAATGGACAGAATGGTTTTGTATCCAGTGATTATTTTAAATTGACAGAAACAGAAGGTACTGTAACAGGTTCCGGCGTTAATATCCGTGCAGAAGCAAGCACCAATTCCAATGTATTGGGCAGTGTGAACGCAGGAGATACACTCACAGCAGTGGGTCGTGTGGATGGCTGGTATCAGGTGGAATATAACGGTCAGCAGGCATACATCAGCAAAGACTATCTTTCCGGTGATTACCTTTCTTCTCTGACTGTAATCGGCAATACCGATCCTCAGATCACACCTGCGGCAGCAGAAGTGAAATATGCTGTGGTAACAGCAGAAAGCGGTTTGAAACTGCGTAAAGAAGCATCTACCAATTCCATTGTTCTGACAGCTCTGCCTTATGGCACAGTGGTAGACGTAGACCGTCAGGGCACAGAGTGGGTGCGTGTCATCACAGAAGATGGCCAGAAAGGCTATGTCAGTGCGGATTATGTTTCTATTCGCAGCGGTGAAGAACCCTCCCGTGGATCTTCTTCCGCATCTTCCGCAAAAGGTGAAGAAATTGTTGCTTATGCGGAACAGTTTATCGGTACCCCTTATGTATGGGGCGGCACAAACCTGAATACAGGTGTGGATTGTTCCGGCTTTGTATATGCTGTTTTCCGTGATTTCGGTATTTCTCTGAACAGAAATTCCGCTTCCATGGCAAACAATGGTGTAGCTGTTTCCAAGTCTGATTTGCAGGCTGGGGATCTGGTGTTCTTCAATACCGGCGGCGACAGCACCATCAGCCACATTGGCATTTACATGGGCGATGGAAACTATATCCACTCCACAGACGGCGCTGCATACGGTGTTACCATTACAAGTATGAGCAGCAGTTACAGTGTAAATACATATGTGACAGCAAGACGTGTCATTCGCTAAATAATGATATAAAAAAGACAGGGGAATCCCCTGTCTTTTCTTTTTGAAACGTATTTCTAAATATAAAAAATCCCCATTTCTTTGGCATTTTGCTTGCCTGAGAAATGGGGATCTGTGTTTTATGGGTTTTTCTTATTTACCGATGGAACGTTTGTAGGCTTCTACATCTTCGTCAGTCAAAGGCTGTACTTCAGACAGATCCATCCAACGTACCCAGATTCTGCCTTGCAGACGCTGAATATCAAGTGGAGCATCAAACTGATCTTTGTCAATGCCGATGACAGTATCATTGTCGCCGTTGAACATGATTTCGAAGGGTTTATACTGGCCATCTTCAAATACCAGCATCTGTGTGCTGTAAAAGTTCAGATAACCAGCTTCGCTGAGCAGATGTTTTTCCAGACTTTCCAGGTCGGGGAAGGTTACTACAACCCATTCACCGGTAGTGTCGGAGAAATCATACAGCTGAAGACCGTGGAAATCCAGTTCTTCATCACCGGTAGCGCCTTTATTGTCATCTGCCAGACCTTTCATGGCAACAGGTGCGCCGTTTTTGCCGTCACGCAGGATCTGTGTGCCGGGCAGGAAGCATTTTACAAATTCCTGTATTTCCTGATCTCTGAATTTATCTCTTACAGCCCAGAAATCACCATTATCAAAAGAAAGACCGCCAACTTCTTCCAAAAAATCTCTAAGAGTACGAATCATATGCCTTACCTCCGTTAAAAATTTGACATCTTCTCTATACATTTAATAGCATTTTTATCGTTCTGTCAATAGGCAAATCTGCTGTTTCCCATTGAAAATATTCCTCCGGTACATCGCCGCCAAATACAGTGTCTACAAGCATGATTTTCCGTGTCATGGGAATGCTTTCTTCATGAAGGGGATTGACAATGCGGATCTCCAGAGAAATATTGATCCAGATTTGAAAATGCATCTGATTGATGCCTTTGCTTTCCATTTTTGTTTCATAATCTACCTCTGCGGCGCCTTTGGGCTGCATGGAAAAGGGAATGTCAGGCCCCCAGTTTGCAAACAGTTCCACGCCGCTGATACTGCCCAGAGGAACATGGATTTTCTCGTTGTTGAGCAGTTCCAGTTCCTTTGTGATTTCGCTGCTGAGGGTGGTGCAGAAGCGATTGATGGCAATGGTGTCAGCGGAGATGCCGTCAGGATTGCTCTCATTTGCGAAATAGAAATCTTCCGCTTCCATGGAAAGTTCTGCAAGGGTACGTTCCAATGCAGTATCAATGACGCGGTTTGCAGCTGTTTTCGACTCCAGCTTGGACATTTCTTCCGCGATTTCTGTTAAACGTAAGTCAAAAAAACGCAGTCCAAGGCCAAGTCCCATGCCGATGGTGATAACCAGCATCAGCGTTGCCCATGGAATGGAATGCTTTTTTCTGCGTCTGACACCCATGGAATTCACCCCCTGATTCTATTGTATGGCGTTACGTGGAATTTAGTCTGAAAACAATGAAAAAATGGGTTTTTCACGCCAAAATCATGCGTTTTTAATATAATTTTAGGAATTGCATTTGAATTTCTATATAATTTTACTTTATCTCTGATGGGAAATCTGTTATAATCAACGGATAAAGGAGGGTTTAAGATGAGTGATTCTCAACGAAGAAGACGCCCACACAGTCGTCCTGAGTCTGACCACGGCAGCAGCAGCGGCAGGCGCAGAAGTACCCGACCGCACCCCAATGCCAGACGAGGCAGAAAGCGGAAAAAGCGGGGTACAGGCAAGAAAATCTCTAAAATATTGATTGTGCTGGTAGTCTTAGTTGGTTTTGCAGTTGCAGGCGCTGGCCTTGGCACCGTATTTGGCATATTGCAAAGTACAGATATGCTCAATACATCGGATGTCATGCCCCAGTCCTACACTTCCATTGTTTATGATGATGCTGGAACGGAAGTGGACAAACTGCATGGCAACGAAAACAGGGAATATGTGAATCTGGAAGAAATCCCATTACACATGCAGCAAGCTGTGGTTGCCATTGAAGATGAACGATTTTATGAACATGGCGGCATTGATATGCGAGGTATTTTCCGTGCGATGATTGAAAATATCAAGACCATGAGTTTCAGTCAGGGTGCCAGCACCATTACACAGCAGCTGATCAAAAACGAAGTGCTTACCAATGAAAAGAGCATTGCCAGAAAGGTCAAGGAACAGTTCCTTGCACTGAATCTGGAGGATACACTGGAAAAACAGCTTGGTTCAAAAAAAGCAGCAAAAGATTATATCTTGGAATTATATCTGAATACCATTGCTTTGAGCCACGGTCTGAATGGTGTTGAATCGGCTTCTCAGTATTATTTCGGAAAACATGTCGGCGACTTAACGTTGGCGGAAAGCGCATGTATTGCTTCCATTACCAACAATCCAAGCTTGTATGCGCCGGATTCTCAGCCGGAAAACAATAAAAAGAGACAGACATTGGTTCTGGATAAGATGCTGGAACTGGGATATATCACCCAGGCAGAGCATGATGAAGCTCTGGCGGAAGATGTATACGCAAATCTGGTATGTACCAATCAGAAAGAATCCACTGGTGTTGCCAACCACAACTACTTTGTGGAAGCTATGATTGACCAGTTGGCAGTAGACCTTCAGGAAGAACTGGGTTATACATCCGCTCAGGCATATAAGATGATTTATAACAATGGTCTGGAAATTCATACGACCATGAATACAGAAATGCAGGCGTTGTTGGATGAAACATTCACAGATGACAGTATGTTCCCGCCCAGTGATGGTACACTGGATGTAACATATCTGATTTCTGTTGCGGATACTTCCAAGCCTGTCAGCGATCCCAACGATACTTCCAATCAGTCTCACTATGAACGGAGAACAACCGTTACCAGTGAAGAAGAAGTAGATGCCTTTGTACAGTCTGTTAAAGACGAACTGCTGGATGATACCCATCAGCTGGTTCTGGATAAAGTAACTGTATCCAAATCCTTGCAGTCTGCAATGGTCATCATGGATCAGAGCAACGGCGAGGTAAAGGCACTGGTAGGCGGACGCGGTCAGAAACCTGGTGACTCCGTATTCAACCGTGCAACACAGGGTCTTCGTCAGCAGGGTTCCGCTATGAAGATACTGGCTTCTTACGCACCTGCTATTGATACAGGTCTGCTGATGCCTGGTTCCATCATCGTGGACGAGCCTGTAACATATGGTTCTTGGTCACCTAAAAACTGGCAGGGTCGTTTCTTCGGGCCTTTGACTGTCAGAGAAGGTATCCGAGATTCCATGAACGTACTGGCTGTTAAAGCATTTATGATGGTCGGTGCGGAAACATCTTACCAGTATATGAAGGATATGGGTCTGGAACACTTGGTAGAAGAAGATAAAGCAGCAACAACCGCTCTTGGTGGTCTGACACAGGGTGTTTCTGTTCTGGAAATGACAGGCGCATATGCTTGTATCGCAAATGGCGGCACATATTATGAGCCTAGCTATTATACAGTGGTATATGACCATAATGGCAATGTACTGCTGGATAAGAGAGAAAAAGAAGGTAAACGTGTACTGAAAGAAACAACCTCATACCTTCTGACAGATATGATGGAAGATGTTATCACCAGCGGTACAGGTACTGCGGCACAAATCAGCGGTATGAATGTTGCTGGTAAAACTGGTACAACCAGTGATAATGTGGACTTGACTTTCTACGGATATACGCCTTATTATACAGCGGGTATCTGGATGGGTTATGATACTTCCAAAGAGATGAAAAATGTCTCCGGCAGTGCCCATCTGAAGATATGGAAACATGTTATGAGTCAGACTCATGCGGATCTGCCCAATAAAGAATTTACAAGACCAGATGGCATCGTAACCTTGTCCGTCTGTGCGGCAAGCGGCGGCCAGCCATCCAGCCTGTGCAGTCAGGACTATTATGGATACTCAGCTCGTTCGGACTTGGCGGCTGCGGACTTCCAGTCTGATAATTCTGTATGTAGCCTTCATAAGTCCTATACGGTTTGCTCCGAAACAGGCAAACTGGCAGGGCCTAATTGCCCGAACCCCATCAATGTGGTTGTGGCAGTGAAAGATGGAAAAATCCTTGGCAAGCCAAGTGAAATTCCAGAAGGTAAACTGGATATTGATGTGAGTCAGGAATGCACTTCTGACCATATTGTAGAACCTACGACACCGGAGGAAACAACTCCTGGAACAGATGGTGAAGGTACTACAACCGATCCTTCTACGGGAACAGGCGGTGGTTCCACAGAAACCACAACGCCCACCAATCCAGTAGATGATCCGAATTTCGGAATACAATAAGAAAAACAGCCTGCTTTGCAGGCTGTTTTTTTACAGGAGGAATAGGATGTTAATAGAAAAAGCCTGTCAGCAGGATTATAAACGGATTTACCAGCTATATTGCGCTGCTTTTCCATGGACGGAGAGAAAGCCCTTTTCCAGAATCTGCAGGAATTGCCGAAAAGGAAAAATGGAAATGTGGGGCATCAAAGAGGACACAGAGTTTCTGGGGTTTTTTGTATGCGCTGTTTATGAAGAGATAGTGCTGATTGATTATTTTGCGGTGATGCCCTCCAAACGGGGGAGGGGCGTGGGCAGCCAGGCTTTAAAGCTGCTTGCAGAAATTTATCCTGAACAATATATTTTTCTGGAGATTGAGCCGGAAAATGAGAAAGCGTCCAATGCCCTCCAGAGAATACGAAGAAAAAAATTCTATCTGCGCTGTGGTTTTCAGGAAACAGGCATCCTATGGGATATGTATGGTGTTCCCATGGAGGTATTGTGCTATCAGAAACAGCTTACTTTGAACCAGTGTGAGAAAATGTACCGTTATTTGTATGGCCGATTCTGGTTTTTGCCCATTCGCCGGATTTCCCATGCACATTCTCAAAATTCTGACATAACATAATAACAGAACTTTTGAAAAGACAGGTGACCAAAATGACGGACATTTGGAAACAAGCAGGTGTGGAAACCAGTGCGGATATGATTATGCCGCTGCCGCTGACACAGGAGGGAATCCGGCAGCTTCCGCTGGAAAGTTTGACCCAGGAAGTGGCTAACGGCGCGGCGGAAAGCATGTATCCCGGCGTGCAGCTGCCCGGCAATCTGAAAATTACGGTGCTGCCTATCGTTCCTGGCATTACCATGTTCAGTTACATTCGCTTTTTCAATGCTTATCCCGGCGCCGGCAGTGTTGACATTTATGTCAACGGCAGAAAAGTAGCATCCAACTTGCTGTATCGTAATTTTACGGAGTATATGAAAGCATTCCCCGGTTATTACCGTGTGGCGGTATTCCGTGCCGGAACGACGGAAAATCCCCTTACGGTAAGTTATATCAACCTCATTGGATACCGTATTTATACAGCGGCTTTGACGGGCACAGAAGGCAACGTTTCTCTGGAAATAATTAATGATAACCGTCGTTTCCTCCAGGGGAATATGGCTTATGTACGGTTTGTGCAGCTTTCCGCCAATGCGCCCAGAATGGATGTATACCTGGACGACAGTCTGGTATTGTCTGATTTGAATTATAAGGAAGTCAGCCGTTATATGGCAGTGGTTCCCGGTGAGCATAACTTGAAGCTGCGGGAATACTTCAGTGGCGCCGTTCTGCTGGAAGACCCTGTGGTGACATTGAAGGGCGGCAAAGCCTATACCATTTATGTTGTGGGCGATATGAATGACCGTGTGGGCTTGCAGGTTGTGATCCCGTTGGAAGGCGCTTCTTATCTTGCTTTTTAAATAAAATTTTCCTGATTGGTCTATACGAAGGCAGAAAAGTTTGCTATAATGACAATACTGTGAATAAATTGTCAAATCATACAAAAAGCAAAAGAAAAGGATGTTGATGTATGTTAAAGGGAAAAACCGTCATTTTGGGCGTAACAGGCAGCATTGCCGCTTACAAAATGGCAAATGTAGCAAGTATGCTGGTGAAAATGGAATGTGACGTACATGTCATTATGACAGAAAACGCAACCCATTTCATTACACCCATTACCTTTGAAACACTGACAGGAAATAAATGCCTGGTGGATACTTTTGACCGGAATTTCCAGTTCCATGTGGCACATGTTTCCCTGGCGAAAAAAGCGGATGTTGTACTCATTGCCCCTGCATCTGCCAATGTGATTGGCAAACTGGCAAATGGCATTGCAGACGATATGCTGACCACCACTGTTATGGCTTGCACCTGCAAAAAGATCATTGCTCCTGCCATGAATACCAATATGTATCATAACCCCATTGTGCAGGATAATTTGAAAAAATTGCAGGCATATGATTATGAAGTGATTCAGCCTGACAGCGGCATGCTGGCTTGTCGTGATGTAGGTGATGGCAAAATGCCTAAGGAAGAAGTTCTGGTAGGTTATATCCTGCGGGAAATCGCTTACGAAAAAGATCTGAAAGGTATGAAGGTTATCGTAACTGCTGGGCCTACTCAGGAAAGCATCGACCCTGTGCGTTATATTACAAATCATTCCACAGGCAAAATGGGTTATGAAATCGCAAAGGCAGCTATGCTCCGTGGTGCGGAAGTTACACTGGTTAGTGGTGTCACAGCTTTGGAACGCCCCATGTTTGTGGATTATGTGCAGGTAGTCAGCGCGGAAGATATGTTCCAGGCAATGAAAGCACGTTTCCTGGATAATGATATCATCATCAAATCTGCGGCTGTTGCGGACTATAAACCTAAAACTGTTGCTGATGACAAAATGAAGAAAAAAGACGGTGAAATGAGCATTGAACTGGATCGCACCCATGATATTTTGAAATACATGGGGGAACACCGCAGAGAAGGTCAGTTCTATTGTGGATTTTCCATGGAAACCCAGAATATGCTGGAAAACTCTCGTGTAAAACTGGATAAGAAAAATATTGATCTGGTCATTGCTAATAACCTGAAAGTAGCAGGCAGCGGCTTTGGTACAGATACCAACGTGGTTACCATGATCTCCAAGCAGGAAGAAATCCAGCTGGAACTTCTGACAAAAGAAGAAGTGGCACACAAAATTCTGGATGAAATTCTGAAACTGAAAGGCTGAGTCTTTCCGATTGTAAATTAAAGAGCTGAAAATTTAGTGTATTTGCTGAATTTTCAGCTCTTTTTTATTGTTTGACTTTTTTGTTGTAGGAGAAGATGTTGGTTTTGTTCAATAAAACGTCCAAATATTCCTAAAAAACGCTCGAGTATGTTGACAAATGAAAGGCACCGTGATACGCTTCTTTTATAGATGCGTTATAACGTACAATATAAGGGTAGTATATGCGAAATACTGTATCACCAATTCATTGACGTGTTTCTTTTCCAATGCTATTCTATTATAAAGACGTTTGTTCGTGGGAGGAGGAACATATATGGATGCAATGAGCGGTATTATCGCTGAAAACCTAAAAAGGATACGAAAAGAGAATAAATGGAGTCTGGACGCTGTTTCGGAAATGACAGGTGTCAGCAAAAGTATGCTGGGACAGATCGAACGCGGGGAATCCAGTCCGACCATTTCAACACTGTGGAAGATTGCCACAGGACTTCATATCTCTTTTACAGGCCTTTTGGAGCAGTCTGAAAAAGAAGCTGAAATCATTTCCAAGGAGGAAGTGAATCCACTTCTCAGTGACGGCGGTCATTTCCGCTTGTACCCATTTTTTCCGTATCACCATGAACGGAAATTTGAAATGCTGCATATTGAACTGGATCCGGGTTCCAGATCTATTTCCGAAGCCCATGAGCCGGGAACGGAGGAATTCATATTGGTCTATGAAGGCTGTTTTGTGTTGGAAACAGACGGAAAACGCCATTATGTAGAAGCCGGCAACGCCATCCATTTTCAGGCAGACCGACCCCACGTTTATGAAAATGGCTGTGACGGCAATACACGCATCTGCATGCTGATTTATTATCAAAAATAGTACATAAAAAGAGAGGATGAACGCAATGAGCATTACCGACAGAGTAGAACGAATCCGTTTAAACTATGTAAACAGCAAGCCTGCTATTTCTTATGAAAGAGCACGCATCTGGACAGAATCCCATAAAAGAACGGAAGGGCAGCCTGTTGCCATTCGCCGTGCCCAGGCATTTTATGACACCTGTAATGAGCTGTGTGTCAATATTTTCCCTGATGAACTCATCGTTGGCTGTACCGGTGAATTTCGCAAATGCGGCATCCTGACACCTGAATTCTCCTGGACATGGGTGGATCGTGAAATGGATACCTTTGCAACCCGCGCCCAGGACCCTTACGAAATGACAGACGAACAGCGTGCTTTTGTCAGAAAAGAAATTTTCCCTTATTGGGAACATAAATCTTTGGAAGAAGCATTTTTGGCACAGATTTCCGAAGAAACCAAACGGGTAGCTGTTGATACAGGCTTTGTGGATACAGACTCCAAATGGCGTCAAGCAGTAGGGGAAATCACTGCGGACTATCAGGATGTGCTGTTCAAAAAAGGCTTCGGCGGTATCAAAAAAGAAGCGGAAGCTTATCTGGCTGAATTAGATGCAACTTCTTTGGAAGGTGCGGAAAAGATGGAATTCTATCGCTCCATCGTGCTGGTATGTGACGGTATCATTCGTCTGGCAAACCGTTATGGGGAAAAAGCAAGAGAAATGGCAGCGGAAGAAGCTGACGAAACCAGAAAAGCAGAACTGCTTCAGATTGCGGAAATCTGTGATGTAGTTCCCGAAAATCCTCCTAAATCCTTCCGGGAAGCCATGCAGTTCATGTGGTTCACACAGCTGGGCGGTATCCTGTCCGAAAACCCTCTGGCATGGAACCCTGGCCGTTTTGACCAGTATATGTATCCTTACTATAAAGCAGACAAAGAAGCAGGCGTCATCACAGCAGACGAAGCGCAGGAGCTGATCGAATGCCTGTGGCTGAAACTTTCAGAATGGGTTTGGACAATTTCTGCAAACACAGCTGATTTCTTCGCTGGTTATAACCAGTTCCAGAACTTGACTGTGGGCGGCAGAACCAGAGATGGGAAAGACGCTACCAATGAACTGTCTTATATGTGCTTGAAAGCAACAGAAGATACTCTGGCACATCAGCCCGGATTGAGCGTGCGTATCCATCCTGATACGCCTGATGAATTCATGGCAGCAGTGACCCATTTGGTAAGCAAAGGCACCGGTTTCCCTGCAATCCACAGCGATAACGCAGGTTATCAGATGCTGGTGAATGCAGGTTATGACCCGGAAGACGCCCGCGACTGGTCTAACTGCGGCTGCGTGGTACCTCATTTCCGTAAAACAGGGGAATGGACTTCCGCAGCAAACCTGAACTTTGCGGCAGCTCTGGAATTTGCCACAAATGAAGGCAAAAGCCGTCTGAGTGGCAAGAAAATCGCTTTGGATGAAAAAGATCCTAAAACATTCTCTACATATGAAGAAGTGGAGGAAGCTTTCTATAAACAGTTTGCTTACCTCATCAAACAGGCTGTTATCAGCTTGATTACAGCCCAGCGCCTCCATGTGGAAATGGTTCCCAGACCTTTCATGTCCGCATGCATCGAGGACTGCATGAAGAACGGCAAAGACCTGACAAAAGGCGGCGCAAAATACAACATCGGCCCTGTTATCACAGGTATCGGTATTGCCGTTGTGGCAAACTCTCTGGCAGCTATCAAAAAGCTGGTATTTGAAGAAAAATCTGTTACCATGGCAGAAATCATCGACGCCATCAACAATAACTGGGAAGGCTATGATGAACTGCGTGCAAGGGTGCAGGCTGCTCCTAAATACGGCAATGACGACGACTATGTAGATGATATTGCAAGAGAAATCGGTAACTTCTTCTATCAGGAAGTTCATAAATATAAAGACATCAATGGCAATCACTTCCTGTCCGCGTTTATGGGCATTTCCAACTATCTGCCCACAGGTAAGGTGTTGGGTGCCACACCGGATGGCAGAAAGGCAACAGAACCCATTTCTGAAGGCGTATCCCCTTATGTAGGCACAGATACCTCCACACCTTTGGCTGCAATGCGTTCCGCTGCCAAACTGAACCAGGATATCCACAGCGGCGGTACACTGCTGAACCTCCGTCTGAATCAGGATCTTGTGGCAACCAAACGTGGTCAGGTAAATCTGGGCGCAATGATCCAGTCTTACTTTGCCCTGGGTGCGTTCCATGTACAGTTCAATACAGTTTCCACAGAAACCCTCCGCAAGGCACAGGCCCATCCAGAAGACTATAAAGATCTGCTGGTGCGTGTAGCAGGTTACAGCACACAGTTTGTCAACCTGTCCAAGTCTATGCAGGATTCTATTATTGCCAGAAACGCACACGAAACATTCTAAGAAATCTGACAGACCGGCATTGCCGGTCTGTTCTTCTCATAGCAGAAAGGAATGGGATCAATGAAGGGATATGTGATGCAGTTACAGCCTTTTTCCGTTAATGATGGGGAAGGTATTCGAACCACCATTTTCATGGCAGGCTGTCCTCTGCGGTGTAAATGGTGTTCCAATCCGGAGGGCTTTGATCAAAAGCCCAAAACGGCATTTTATGAAAAGCTTTGCATCGGTTGTGGACTTTGTACTACCGTTTGTCATGTTCATAACGGAATCAATCTCAATGACCCGAAACAGCGGGAAAAATGTGATGGATGTGGCAAGTGCGCCGATGTCTGTCCGAAGAATGCGAAAAAACGCATGGTTGTGGAAAAAGAGGTTTCTGAAATTGTGGAAGAAGTGAAAAAACATCGCCTGTTTTATATGCAGTCCGGTGGCGGCATTACTTTTTCCGGCGGGGAAACCACCATGCAGCGGGAATTTTTAAATGAACTTTCGGAAACCTTATATGATATGGGATTTCATTTAGCCATGGAAACCTGCGGCTATTTCGATTTTGACGCGCTGAAGCCTGTTTTGCAGCGGATGGATTTGATCTTTATGGATCTGAAACATATGGATTCCGAAAAACATGCCTATTTTACAGGCGTTGGCAATGAAAAGATATTGGAAAACATCAAACGCCTGAAAGAATTGCCGGCGGAAATTGTCATCCGCATTCCTGTCATCAAAGGCGTCAATGCAGATGTGGAAAATATCAAAGCAAGTGCGGTATATATCCATACCCATTTGCCTCAGGCAAAAATGGAATTATTGCCGTACCATAAATTTGGATTTGGGAAGTATGAAGCATTGGGAATGGAAACACCAGACGATACCTTTGCTGCACCCACTGAAAAAGAGATGGAGGAATTGCGGAAAATCATAACGGATTTAGGCGTTTGTCTGGCGGATTACAGATAATAGATGTTTGATTATTAGATTTGAAACATTTATATGCCTGTCTTCTTTTCTTAACAAAATCTTACTAATTTTCGCCATTCTTTCTCTTGACATCAATGGGGATTCCTTGTAGTATTCATAAAGAAACGGAAACTTCAAGAGAATACGGAGGAACACCATCATGAAAAAATTACTTTGCGTATTTTTGACATTGTCACTTTGCACGGCAGCTTTCAGTGGATGTGCTTCGGATGAAGTGCAGAGTACGTCAGAACACACAGTTTCTACTTTGGATGATGGCGCACAGGTCAATGATGCCTTTAATACAGAGGTTATGACGACTTTGGATGGCACCACATTTCTTTTGGGTGATCATGATAACTGGTTCGCGCAGTCTGAAATGGGCTTTGGTATTACCAATACAGAGCCTGTATTGGCGGGATTAAATAACGGCGAAGTAGGCGGAAGTGTCATTTCTCCTTATGCGGTGACATTATTCTATATCCCCAAAGATGTTTCCAATAAAATGATGGAAGCGGAAAACCTGTCTGAAGAAGAGCAGGAAGCTCTGTCTGCGGAACTGAGCAATGAAATTTTCTTCTTCACTGGTGTATGCCGTTTGCCGAAAAATGATAAAAAGGCAGAAGAAGTCTACACGGAATTTACAAGCATTTACAGTAATGTAGAAAAAATCGCAACAGCTTTTGACAGTGATTACTATCTGGGATATAATGATGATTACAGTTCTCTGGTGCTGACAGATGAAGAAAAAAGCAACTTGAATGCGATTATTGAAGATCGGGAAAACTTCAAAAACAAAATCTTTATTTTCCCTGCATCTGAAGTGCCGGAAAGCAATTTTGCCGGAAGCTTCACAAACTTTGAAACGACACTCCTGACTGGGGAAACCGTTACACAGGATGTTTTCGCAGACTATGACATGACAGTTGTCAATGTGTGGGCAACATGGTGCAATCCGTGTATTTCCGAAATGCCGGAACTGGCACAGTTGGATGAAGCTTTGCCTGAAAATGTAAATTTTATTTCCCTTTGCATTGACGGCAGTGATGATACAGCTTTCACACAGGAAATTCTGGATTACTGTGGCGTAAAATATCCGGTGCTGATGCCCGGTGATAGCCTTCGGACAAACGTAATCCAGTATATTTCCAGCGTTCCTACCACATTCTTCATTGATAAAGAAGGGAATGTCATTGGCAATCCTGTTGTAGGTGTACCTGGAAAATCAGGAGAAATCAAGGCGGCTTATCTGGAAGAAATCAATGCGCGTCTGGAGTTGATTCGATGAATTGTAAACAGAATAATAATCGGGGCGGATGGATCAAATATCCGCTCCTTCTTTTTTCCATGGGCATGATGGCCTTTGGTTTTATTCGTCAGGAACATCTGACAGTATTAAAAAAGGCAATCACCATTTGCCTGGAATGTATAGGAGTAGGCTGATGAAAAAAACAGAAAAAAGACGTCATATCATACAGTTGATCGCAACAATTGTGACCAATGGCTATCTGGTTGGCTTTATGCAGGGCAAAATACAAAGTGGTGGGCAAAAATTCGTCTGCGTACCGGGGTTGAACTGCTATTCCTGCCCCGGTGCAGTAGGGGCATGTCCCATTGGCGCTTTGCAGGCGGTTCTGGGTGACCGGAAATTCCAATTCAGTTATTATGTATTTGGTTTTTTACTCTTTGTCAGCGTATTGTTGGGCAGGGTGGTTTGTGGTTTCCTTTGTCCTTTTGGATTTTTGCAGGACTTACTCTATAAGATTAAAAGTCCCAAAATAAAAGTTCCTGTAAAGCTGGACAAGGGACTGCGGTATCTGAAATATGTGATGCTGGCTGTGCCGGTCATATTATTGCCCATATTCCTTGCCAATCCTTTCGGTATTGCGCCGCCGTACTTCTGCCAATATATCTGTCCGGCAGGGACGCTGGAAGGCGGTATTCCCCTGATGCTGAAAAATGAAAGCCTACGGGAAATGACCGGATGGCTGTTCAGCTGGAAAATGTTTCTGCTGATATTGACCGTCATTTCTTCCATATTGATTTGCAGACCTTTTTGTAAATATGTCTGCCCCTTGGGTGCTTTCTATGGATTGTTCCAAAGATTCAGTTTTTATCACATGGAAGTGGATGCCTCACGCTGTGACCATTGCGGTGCTTGTGAGAAAATCTGTCCCATGGGCGTGGAAGTAACGAAAAATATCAATAGCCCCGAATGTATCCGCTGTGGGCAGTGCAAGAGTGTGTGCCATACAGATGCCATTTCTGCCGGTTTTGTACTGGGATGCGGCGGAAGCTGTAAAACATGTAAAAAAGAAAAAGAAGCATAAAAAGAAAAGCTGGAAGTTCAAATTTTTGAATTTCCAGCTTTTGTGTTTTTCGTCAATATTACAGAGCCGCAATAACTGCGTCGGCAAATTCTTCTGTGGAAGCGGTGCCGCCCATATCCTGGGTCAGTGTCTTACCTTCGGAAATGACTTTGGTCACAGCCTGTTCAATGTCCGCAGCAGCTTTTGCTTCACCCAGATGCGCCAGCATCAGGGAAGCGGAGAGGATCGCCGCTGTGGGGTTGATTTTGTGCTGTCCGGCAATGTCAGGAGCGGAACCGTGGATGGGTTCGAAAATCGCGCCGCTGACACCGATGTTTGCACTGGGTGTCAAACCCAGACCGCCCACCAGACCTGCACACAGATCGGAAACGATGTCGCCGTAAAGGTTGGGGCATACCAGCACATCATAGTCCTCGGGATGCATTACCAGACGCATGCACATTGCGTCTACGATACTGTCGTTGAATTCGATCTGAGGATATTCTTTTGCAATCTGTCTTGCAATGTCCAGGAACATGCCGTCTGTGCATTTCATGATGTTTGCTTTATGCACAGCGGTTACTTTCTTTCTGCCTTCTCTGACGGCAAAATCGAAAGCATAACGGATGATTCTTTCGCAGCCTTTTCTGGTGATGAGTTTGATGCTTTCTGCCGCATCTTCGCCAACCATATGTTCAATGCCTGCGTACAGGTCTTCGGTGTTTTCACGAACGACTACCAGATCAATGTTATCATAGCGGCTGATGACACCGGGATAAGTTTTGGCAGGGCGTACGTTTGCATACAGGTCGAAAATTTTACGCATCGCTACGTTGACACTGCGGAAACCAGTGCCAACAGGTGTGGTAACAGGGCCTTTCAGCGCAACGCCGTTTCTGCGGATAGATTCGATGGTTGCATCGGGCAGGGGAGTGCCATATTTTTCGATCATGGCTGCACCAGCTTCTGCCTGTTCCCATTCGATGGCAACGCCTGTTGCTTCTACAACTCTTTTTGCGGCAGCAATGACTTCCGGGCCGCTGCCGTCACCGGGGATCAAAGTAACTTTATATGACATGGAAATTTTCCTCCTTAAATTTCATTAGTTGGATTCTTTTGTATAGTTCAGCAGACCGCCTGCCAGCAGAATATCTCTCTGACGTTCGGAGATGTTCAGACGAGTAGGGATTTCTTCCCCGGTTTTTACACAGGTTACATTGACAATCTGACCCTGTGCAGCGCCTTTGATCTGGTCGGCAGCGTATTTGATGACAAATTCATCGCCGAGTTTGATGTTGTCGTAGTCCCATTCGTTGACGAATACCAGAGGCAGGATACCGTTGTTGATGAGGTTTGCCATGTGGATACGTGCGAAGGATTTGGCGATAACAGCTTTTACACCCAGCTGAAGAGGTGCCAGTGCCGCATGTTCACGGCTGCTGCCCTGACCATAGTTCTGACCAGCAATGATGAAACCACCGCCAGCTTTTTTTGCTCTTGCAGGGAATTCCGGATCACAAGGTGTCAGGCAGTAATCTGCCAGATAAGGCACGTTGGAGCGGAAAGGCAGGAGTTTTGCGTTGGAGGGCATGATGTGGTCTGTGGTGATGTTGTCATCCACTTTGATCAGCGCACCGCCTTTGATTTCCTTAGGCACTTTTGTGTTTTTGGGGAAAGGCTGGATATTGGGGCCTCTTACCACTTTTACACATTCTCCTTCGGGAGCGGGAGGGATAATCAGGTTATCATTTACCATGAATTCTTCAGGCATGGAGATCACAGGTGCTTCACCCAATGTATGAGGGTCTGTCAGTTTACCGCTTAATGCGCTGGCAACAGCCGTTTCAGGGCTGACGATGTAAACCTGAGCGGATTTTGTGCCGCTTCTGCCTTCAAAGTTTCTGTTGATGGTACGCAGGGATACCGCATTGGTTGCAGGTGCCTGACCCATACCGATACAAGGGCCGCAACCGCATTCCAGAATACGTGCGCCAGCGGAAATGATATCAGCCAGTGCGCCGTTGGCAGCCAGCATATTCATAACCTGTTTGGAACCGGGAGCAATAACAAGGCTTACGTTAGGGTCAACGGTTTTGCCTTTCAGCAGGGCAGCAACTGTCATCATATCTGTGTAAGAGGAGTTTGTGCAGCTGCCGATGGCAACCTGATCCACAGCCAGATCTTTGATTTCACTTACTTTTTTGATGTTGTCAGGGCTGTGAGGACATGCTACCAGAGGTTCGATTTCATCCAAAGCGATGGTGATTTCTTCGTCATAGATAGCGTCATCGTCTGCTTTCAGTTCGATCCAGTCTTCTTCACGACCCTGTGCTTTCAGGAATGCTCTTGTCACTTCGTCACTGGGGAATACGGATGTGGTTGCGCCCAGTTCTGCGCCCATGTTTGTGATGGTTGCTCTCTGAGGAACGCTCAGTGTTTTTACACCTTCACCAGCGTATTCCATAACTTTGCCTACGCCGCCTTTTACGGACAGTCTGCGCAGCACTTCCAGAATGACGTCTTTTGCAGTTACCCAAGGGCTCAGTTTACCAGTCAGTACTACACGGCAAACACGGGGCATTGCCAGATAATAAGCACCGCCACCCATGGCAACAGCTACATCCAGCCCACCTGCGCCGATGGCAAGCATACCAATACCGCCGCCGGTAGGAGTATGGCTGTCAGAGCCCAGCAGTGTTTTGCCAGGTTTGCCGAAACGTTCCAGATGTACCTGATGGCAGATGCCGTTGCCAGGTTTGGAGAAATAAATGCCATGTTTTTTGGCTACGGTCTGGATGTATTTGTGGTCGTCGGCGTTTTCGAAGCCTGTCTGCAATGTGTTGTGGTCGATGTATGCAACAGATTTTTCTGTTTTAACTCTGGGAATGCCAATGGCTTCAAACTGCAGATAAGCCATGGTACCAGTGGAATCCTGTGTTAAGGTCTGGTCAATTTTGATGGCGATTTCCTTACAGGGAATCATTTCGCCGCTGACCAGATGAGATTTAATCAATTTTTCTGTAATATTCATGTGAAAGCCTCCTCAATGTCTCTCATTCTTTGACATATGCCATAAGGTGTGGTGTCAGTTCCTGCATGGCAGAAATCAATTCTTCTTTACTGATATAGGCAACGCGGCCGTCTTCGTACTGCTTATCTACCCAATCTTTCAGCAGCGCAACTTCCGGAGCGTTTTTGTCGATTTTTTCTTTACCTTCTAATTGCAGATTATGGTTCAGCCAATAAGCGATGCCCGCAGAACCGGAGTTTTTGTTGATTTCTACACCCAGAGGGCGGTTCAGGATTTTTGCTGTATTAAAGATGTTGTAAATTTCTTCATCCTTTGCAACGCCGTCAGCGTGGATACCTGCACGGGTTACGTTGAAGTCTGAACCAACGAAAGGTGTTCATTCGGGGATCTTGTAGCCCAGTTCTTTTTCATAATATTCGGCAATTTCTGTGATAACGGTAGGATCCATACCATCCAATGTGCCGCGGATCTGTGCGTATTCCATGACCATGGCTTCCAGAGGTGTGTTGCCTGTGCGTTCGCCGATGCCCAGCAGAGAGCAGTTAACGGAAGAAGCGCCGTAAAGCCAAGCGGTAGTGGCATTTACAACAGCCTTGTAGAAGTCGTTGTGTCCGTGCCATTCGATAAGTTCACTGGGGAACTGACCGAAGTGATTGATACCATAAATGATACCGGGAACACTGCGGGGCAGAGTAGCGCCAGGATAGGGAACACCATAACCCATGGTGTCACAGAAACGGATTTTTACAGGAATCTGATATTCTTCCATGAGGTGACGCAGTTCCTGTGCGAAGGGAACGACAAAGCCGTAGAAATCGGCTCTGGTAACATCTTCAAAGTGGCAGCGAGGGCGAATGCCCATGTCCAAAGCGGCTTTTACTACTTCCAGATAGCCGTCCATAGCCTGTTTTCTTGTTTTATGTAACTTATTGAAAATATGGTAGTCGGAGCAGCTTACCAGAATGCCGCATTCTTCCAGATCCATATCTTTTACCAGTTTAAAGTCTTCTTTGGTGGCACGAATCCAACCAGTGATTTCGGGAAATTTCAGTCCCTGTTCCTGACAGGCGCGAATGGCTTTGCGGTCATTTTCGCTGTAAAGGAAGAATTCGCAGGTTCTGATTTTGCCTTTGGGGCCGCCCAGTCGGCTTAACATTTTATATAATGTTACGATCTGATCAACAGTGTAGGGTGCGCGTGCCTGCTGCCCGTCACGGAAAGTTGTATCAGTGATCCAGATTTCATCAGGGCAGTTCATAGGAACCAGTCGATAGTTGAATGTAACTTTTGGTACTTCGTCGTAATTGAAGTTGTCGCGGTACAGGTTTGGTTCTTGAACATCTTGCAGGCTATACTGATATTTATACAGTTCCAGCAGATTTTTCTTCTTGTTGTAAGTAAGCAATAGAATCACCCTTTCGTCGAAAAATGAATTTATAAAGACATATGTCCTTTCTTGTCTTTCCAAATTCTAAGTGTATTTTTATTTATTAAATATATCAATGAATTATAAAAAAGTCAAATAGATTTATTGAATAGATTTATGACTTATTTTTCAATGTAATATAAAAAGTGTTGATTTTTAAGGGTTTTATTTATATTGATGAAAAATAAATAATTAAAAAAATATATAAATTTATTTTTCAAGAGCATTTTTTGGCAAAAATTAATTCATAAAATTAATAAATTGTATTGTCAAAAACAATGAGAGGGTTTATTTTTATGAATGAGATTCTTCCTGTATAAATGATTTTGAAGGATATGAATACAGGTGCTATGCATAAAACTAATGATTGTTCATAAAGGTGATACATGGTATACTTGATACAAAAAAAGGGGATGAGCATGTTGGAAGAAACATATTTGTTGTTGATGGAAAAAATCGTGGCACTGACAGAAAAAAATGGTGAAACAGATGCGGCTGCTTTGGCCTGGGAAACAGGTATGAAGCATGGAGAAATCCTGCAACGGTTAAAAGAAATGGAAGAGAAAAACTGGCTGGTTACATATGAAATTGATATGTGCTGCGGCGAGGAATATATTGTGGATGGATTGACCGACGAAGGAAAAGCTGCATTGGCAGAGCTGAAAAAATAATGGCTTTCAATAGGCAAAAATAATGAGTAAAAAAACTCCTGATAGATGTTCCGGCATGGGGTTTCTGAAACCTCATGATGAACATAATGCTTATTATATCTTGACACCTCAGCGTATGGAAAAAATCATGGAATTTGCTGATGCAGTGGAAGGTCAGATTTCTCTTGTGTTTTATGATGAAAAACTGTTTGCGGCAGTAAGAAGGGAAAGTATGTTTGATGCGGTGATGGATGAACCTGTATCGAAGCAAACAGAGTATATACTGGAAGATGCGGATTTCATTCAGAAAGCAAAGGGAATTTTGATTGCGTCATAAAAAACAGAAATCGCAGAATGAATATCCATACAGTTTCATAAGAAATGTTTTAGCCTGCATTTGCAGGCTTTTTTAAAATACTGTATCACAGAAGTGCGGAAGGAGGGCATTATGGGATTGTTTGACAAAAAGAAAAACAATACGGAAAAACAGGAAAAACAAACAGAAAAAACAAATCAGAAATCATATCAGCCATTGGGCGCCTGTATCGTCACAAAATCTTTGTTAAGCGGAACATCCAGACTGAAATGGATGTTTCGGGAAAATAACGGCATCGGTACAGGATGGGTTGCTCTGGGGGATACGGATACCCAGGAATATATCAATCAGGTGGAAAATCTGACTGTGGTGGATTTTTCTTTGTTGATGGAAATAGAACCTGCGGTGCGTAATGTTTTTTATATGCCCATAGGTGCGGATTTGGAATTTATCAGTGATGGAAAGTATTTTGTAGATACCAGAACAGGTGAAGAAATTCGGGAACCTGTGAAACATCCGTTGCAAATAGCTTTTGAGAGAAATCTAAAGTTTTTGAATCAAGAAACCTATGATGCTGTATTCTTCCAAAATCTGTTTCGTAAAACGGAGAAGTTAGAAAGAGTGGCTGTTGGACAGGTTGATTTGCCCACAGGTCGTGTGGTTCTTGCAGACCCGATGGCTTATTTGGGCAATGAGAAATACCAGACAGTTTTGGAAAAACAAATTCCGAAAGGCTCTTATGATGTGGAGCTTTCTATTATGCGGTCTGCTTTAGCAGGTATAAGAGTAGCGGCGGCAAGGCTCAAAATCACTGACGAGATTCCTTTGCGGTATGAAATTGCCATGCCGAAAGGATTTGAACCCACAGATCTGCAAAAACCAGGTGTGTTTTCCTTTTTTGGGGTAGATACCGGCCTGGCTTGTTTTGCGGATGTGTCCACAGCAAAGGAATACAAAGTATTTCTGGAGGAATGGAAACAGGAACATCCGGAAGAAAATCTGTATCGGGATTATTTTTCTTACCTGTTTGCGGAGAACGCAAAGAGTGATCTTGCTGTAAAAGTGGGCGCTGGCAATTTCCTGTTATGGAAATTACCCCAGAGCGGAAAAAGGCTGGTGATGTTTGCCAGCGGAATGGGCGATGGCATTTATAGTGCCTATTGGGGTATGGATCAAAATGAAAATATCACAGAACTGGTTATACCATTTATGAATCTGGAATACTTTTAAACGGTTTTGTGATTATATATTGAAGTGTAATTGTAAAAGACTCTCTGAACCACTGTTTGGTGGTTTAGAGAGTCTTTTTTGAGAGATGTGTTTTCTATGGAATGTGTATTTGGGGGATGGTTGTTATATGAATCAATCTTTTACAGCATCATAGCCAGCAGTCAGTGCTCTGGTATTGGATTCTGCAAATTTTGCTTTACCTTTTTTCGCAAACATATTGTTCATAGCTTCAATGGCTTCTTCTTAGGTAAAGTCTTTTACCAGATGAATGATAGCGCCTGTCGTAATAATGTTTGCGCCTTTGGGATTGCCGATTTCATCTGCAATCTGCATGCAAGGGATTCTTACAACTGTTACATCGTCACGAATGTTTGTGTCGCAGGTAACCATGTCGCTGATGACACAAATACCGCCGGGTGCAACGATTGGCATAAACATACGGAAAGATTCTTCGTTCATAGCCAGCAGTACGTCAGGCTGTTCCTGCTGAGGGTTGTAGATGTAATCACTACCATATTTTACTGTACAGTTAGCGGTACCGCCGCGCATTGCGGAACCGTAGGAAGGAGACCATGTGGCATTCATTCCTTTGCTAACAGCAATATCAGACATAATCAGACCGCAGGTCAGAACACCCTGACCACCGGAACCAGCGAAAACCATTTCTTTCATGCTTCTTTCACGCTCCTTTGTTTAAATTCTCCCAGAGGGAAATAGGAAATCAATTCATTGTCAATGCGTTCCATTGCTTTAATGGGTGTCAGATTCCAGTTGATGGGGCAGGGAGAAAGCACTTCAACGATGGAATAGCCTTCTTTGTTCATCTGCGCTTCGATGGCGTTTTTGATGTAGCCTTTCAGCTGATTGATATGTGCAGGGCTGCTGACAGTACCGCGTGCAGCGTAGGCAACGTGGAATTGAGATGCAACCAGTTCAGGGAAACGCATGGGGAACCCAGTGATGGAGCAGTCACGACCATGAGTGGAAGTGGATGTTTTCTGACCTTCCATGGTGGTAACGCTCATCTGACCGCCTGTCATACCGAAGTTGGTATTGTTTACAGTGATAACAGTGATGTTTTCATTTCTGTAAGCGGCATTGATGGATTCAGCAATACCGATGTTGTAAGCATCGCCGTCACCCTGATAAGTGATGATGATGTTATCGGGATTTACACGTTTCATACCGGTTGCAACAGCGCCGGCTCTGCCGTGAGGACAGTGCAGACGGTCTGTAACCAGGCCACCGCCCAGGTTGGAGGAGCAGCCAACACCGATAGGGAAAATGATATTTTGATCCTGTCCCAGTTCTTCCAGACATTCACAGATCAGACGGATAATGATACCGTGACCGCAGCCGGGGCAAAAGGACATGGGATTGTCGATAATTGCGGGTACTTTTCTTTCAACAGCCATCTTAATATACCTCCTTTATTTCGCCTGCAAGGATCTGCGCGAATTTGGCTTTGATTTCACGGATGGGAGGCACGCCGTAAACGAAAGGCAGTGCGTAAACGGGAATATCTGCGCGCAGAACTTTTTTGGTAAAGAGAGCCGCGTCGTCTACCAGATGGCCGGTAGCGTTGGCTTCAACAGTGATGATGCCTTTTACGTTCTTATTGATGTGTTCAAAGGCTTTTTCAGGGAAGGGCCATGCAGTGATGGGTCTGATCAAGCCAACTTTGTGGCCTTCTGCCCGCAGTTCACGAATGGCACCCAGTGTGCTTCTGCCGGGAACACCATAAGCAACAAATACATAGTCAGCATCTTCAATGCCTTCTTCTTCCCAACGCTGTTCGTTTGCTTTGATTTCAGCGTATTTTTTGTTCAGTTCAACAGCTTCTTTTTTGGAATCTCTGTCGAAAATACCGATTTTCTTGTAGGAGTATTTGCCGTCAAAGCCCCAGTAATTCCGTTTGGGTTCCTGGAAATCAGGCAGTGTAACGGGTTCCATCATCTGACCCAGAGCGCCTTCTGTCATCATCACTACAACAACTCTGTATTTTTCGCCAAGTTCATAAGCGGTAGAAACCATGTCCACAGCTTCCTGAATGCTGGAAGGGCACAGAACGATACATCTATAATCACCGTTGCCGCCGCCGCGAGTTTCTCTTAAATAGTCGCACTGAGAGGAGAACAGTGTACCAAGGCCGTTGCCGTAACGAACGACGTTGATTACCAGTGCGGGCAGTTCTTCGTCAGAAAGAACGGAGATCCCTTCCTGTTTCAGGCTGATTCCGGGGCCGGAAGAAGCAGTCAGAACTCTGACGCCGCAGCTGGAACCGCCATAAACCATATTGATACCTGCAAGTTCACTTTCTGCCTGAACAAAAGCACCGCCAACTTCGGGCAGACGCCAGGACAGATATTCCATAATTTCGCTGGACGGGGTAATGGGGTAACCGGCATACAGGCGAACCCCTGCCCGTACGGCAGCTTCTGCAATTGCGATATTGCCTTTCATCATTTCAGCTATTTTCTAATCCTCCTTATTTATTTTCCAAATACATGGAATACGCCATCGGGACATGTGGTATAGCAGATACCACAGCCGATGCACTTTTCATCATCGATTACGACCGGATGGTAGCCAGCCAGGTTGGTATGATCAGCGTGGCTGATTGCCTTTTTGGGACAGAATGCATCACACAGTCCACATTCTTTGCATCTTTCCGGTTTTACCAATACTTTCATGAATTGTACCCCATGTGTTCTATTAGATAAAACGATGTTCTAGAATTTGCCTAAATCATAGCACTGGAATTTATACAAGTCAACTCCCAATATTTATTTTTTTGCAAATGTGTGCGACATGCACAATATGTATCTATAAAAATCCGTTGGAAAGCCTCTTGTTTTTCATGGGATTTTATGGTAATGTGAAAAACAAGTTCTAATCAATAGAACAGGAAGGTGGGATTACATGACATCGGTTATCATTAATTCCGTAGACCGTGCGCTGGATATCTTGAATTATCTCTATGAACAGGGAAAAGAAGTTTCCATCACACAGATCAGCAAAGATTTGGATATTTACAAGAGTACGGTCTATCGGACATTAGCAACATTGGAAAGCAAGGATTTTGTGGAAAAGAATCCGGAAACCGAAAAGTATGGCCTTGGTATGAAGCTTTTTGTCATCGGCAACAGCATCGGTGAGAAAATTGGTTTGCAGAAGGTCATCAAACCCTATGCACAGCGTCTCCATGATGAGTTCAATGAAGCAGTCAATGTATCTGTATTGGAACGCAGTGATGGCGGTGCTTATCATAGCGTAATGATTTACAAAGAAGAAAATAAGCAGATTCTTGGATTTAATTCTGATCTGGGCTCCAGAAATGAGTGCTATTGCGCTGGGGTAGGGAAATGCTTGCTGGCATTTAAAGACCAGATTGATTTGAGCGTTTACGAAAAACATCCCATGAAGCAATATACAGAAAGAACCATTACCACCATAGATGGTTTGGAGAAAGAATTGGAAAAGGTTCGCAGACAGGGATATGCCGTAGATGATGAAGAACGAGAATTGGGTTTGACCTGTATTGCGGTTCCCATTATGAAGGGTTCTACAAAACAGGCCATTGCAGCCATCAGTCTTTCCGGGCCAACAACAAGAATCAAAGACAGTACCTATGAAACAAAAATCAAACGATTGATGGAAGTAGGAAGAGAAATATCTGAAAAGTTAAAATGAGAATCTATTTATAAAAATGACTTTCCTTTGGGGAAGTCTTTTTTATTGTCCCAAGATGAAAACCTTGAATTTTCGGGGTTAAAAGCCTAGTTTGCAACTATGAGACAGCCGGTATTTGCATGTTATTCGGATAGATTTATGGATAAATTGTCTATTTTTTATATGCAAAAAATGTGAGTGTTATACAATTCGCATACAAAATAGAACAAAGAAAGGAAGTGCTGATATGTATTTGCTGGTGATCAATCCAGGTGGTACATCAACAAAAGTTGCTGTCTATGAAGATAAGAAAGAGGTTTTGAAAAAGAACATTACACATACGGGTGAAGATCTGAAACAGTTTCCCCATGTATTTGATGAATATGAATACCGTAAGAACATGATCGTAGATGTGCTGAAAGAAGAAGGCTTTTCTTTGGATCAGTTCGACTGTGTTGTTGGCAGAGGCGGCCTGATGAAAGCCATTCCGGGCGGCACTTATCGCGTAAATGACAGAATGGTAGAAGATTTGAAAAATGCCATCAATGGCGAACACGCTTCTAACCTTGGCGCAGTCATTGCAAGAAATATCGGTGATGAAATCGGTGTACCATCCTTTGTTGTTGATCCGGTTTCCGTAGATGAAATGATTCCCGAAGCAAGAATCACTGGTATTTCTGATCTGGAAAAATTCAGCTGGTTCCATGCGCTGAACCATAAGGCTGTTTCCAGAAAAGTTGCGGAAGATATGGGCGGCAAATACGAAGATTTCAATTTCATTGTGGCACACCTTGGTTCCGGTATTTCCATCGTTGCCCATGAAAAAGGCAAAATGATTGACGGCAGCGGCGGCAGAACCGATGGGCCTTTCTCCCCGGAACGCAGCGGCGGCTTGTTGGCATATCAGCTCATCGAACTTTGCTATTCCGGCAAGTATACAAGAGAACAGATGGTTCGGAAAGTAAGCGCAGAAGGCGGTATGTATGATTACCTTGGCACCAAAGATGCAAGAGAAGTAGAAGAAAGAGCGGCAAACGGTGATGAAAAAGCAAAACTGATTCTGGATGCTTTCATTTATCAGGTTGCAAAAGAAATTGCTCTCTATGGCGCTTCTCTGAAAGGAAAAGTTGACCGTGTGATCTTTACAGGCGGCATTGCTTATTCCGAAAAAATCGTCCATGACGTATATGAAAAAGTTGCTTATCTGGCTCCCAAAGCTGTTGTTCCCGGTGAAATGGAAATGGAAGCATTGGCGCTGGGTGCCCTGCGTGTTCTTAGTGGCGAAGAAGAAGCAAAAGAGTATCTCTGATTTGATTGCTATTATATAGGAAGAAAGGCGGTAAAAATATGCTGAAAAACTTTACGGATCTGCTGGAAAGAGTAAAATCCATCGAACCCAGAACGGTCAGTGTAGCGGTTGCTCAGGACGAAGCGGTTATGTCCGCAGTTCGTGACGCGGCAAAAATCGGCTTTATCAAACCTGTTTTGGTAGAGGATGGCGCAAAAATCCGTGAGATTGGAGAAAAGATCGGTTTTACGGATTATGAATTGGTGGATTGCCCTGATGAAGCGGAAGCAATGAAAACAGCAGTGGAACTGGTAAGAAACAAAACAGCAGATGTCCTGATGAAAGGGATTGTCAATACAGCAGTATATATGCGCGGTGTACTGAACAAAGAATACGGTCTGCGTACAGGCAATCTGCTGAGTCTGCTGGCAGTGTATGAACTGCCTCAGTATCACAAACTGATTTACTGCTCTGATAGCGGCATCAACGTAGCACCTGATTTGGAACAGAAAAAAGTGATCATGCGCAGTGCTTTAAATGCCATGAAGAATCTTGGATTTGAAAATCCCAATGTAGCGATTCTGACAGCAAACGAAATGGTGGATCCAAAAGTAATCTCTACCGTTGACGCAGCGGCTCTGGTAGAAATGGTAAAGAATGGTGAACTTCCCGCTTGTACCGCAGAAGGCCCCATTGCTTTTGACGTAGCTTTTGATAAACATGCCGCAGAACATAAAGGAATCGACAGCAAGATCGCTGGAGAAGTGGATCTGCTGATTTTCCCCAATATCGAAGCAGGCAACATTGTGGGGAAATCCTGGTTGCAGTTTAATGGTGCAAAATGGGCAGGCATCGTTCTGGGAGCAGCAGCACCCGTTATTTTGGGCAGTCGTTCCGATACACCAGAAATCAAGATCAATTCCATTGCGCTGGCATGTCTGGCAGCAGCGAAATAATATTGCGTGTATATAATAAGGAAGAATTTTGTGTGGAAGCATTTATTTAGGAGGTAATGTTATGGGATATTCAATTCGTATGGACAGGGTAAAACCTTCAGCAATCAGAAGCGTGCAGAAAAGAATCGCAAGCAAACAGGGTGTTATTTCTTTTGCAGCGGGTCTGCCGGATCCAGATCTGTTCCCTATGGACAATCTGAAAAAATCCACTATGGAAATGATCGAAAAGAAAGGTAAACAGGCTTTCCAGTATGGTCTTTCCAAAGGTAATCCAGAACTGCTTCAGGTTTTGGCAGAAAGAATGCAGAAAAAAGAAGGCGTAGATGCGAAACCTGAAAACATTGTTGTGACCACTGGTTCTCAGCAAGGTCTGGCAATGGCAGCTATGCTGTTCCTGGATGAAGGGGACATCGTTGTAGCAGAAAACCCCAGCTATCTGGGTGGTATCAATGCTTGCCGTCCTTATGGATGCAGCTTCCTGGGCGTAGATACTGATGAAGATGGTATCGTGATTGCTGATTTGGAACGTGTACTGGCAGAAAATCCCAAAGTAAAACTGCTGTATGTCATCCCTAATTTCCAGGATCCTACTGGCAGAGCATGGACACTGGAAAGAAGAAAACAGTTCATGGAAGTTATCAACTGTTATGATGTGGTTGTTGTTGAAGACAATCCTTATGGTGAAATCCGTTTCAAAGGGGAACATATCCCTTGCCTGAAATCCATGGATACCATGGGTAAAGTGATTTATCTTGGTTCTTGCTCCAAAATTCTCTGTCCCGGTCTGCGCGTAGCATGGATTTGCGCATCTCCGGAACATGCAGTGATGTACGAAAGACTGAAAGAAAGTCTGGACTTGCAGTGTAACGAATTTGCACAGCTTCAGGTTGTAGAATATATGAAAAACTACGATGTGGAGGACATATTCGTAAAATCCAGGCTGCCTATAAAGAAAAATGTGATCTGATGCTGTCCTTGATGGAAGAAAACTTCCCTGCAAGCGTGAAATTTACACGCCCTGAAGGTGGTATGTTTATCTGGGTAGAACTGCCTGAAGGTCTGGACGCAGATGGTATTTTGGATGAAGCTGTGGAAGCAGGTGTGGCATATATTCCCGGTGAGTTCTTCTATGCAAATGATGGTGCGAAAAACACAATGCGCCTGAATTTCACAACAGTATCAGAAGAACAGATCCGTAAAGGGATTGTTTTGCTGGCAGATGTATTGAAAAAACACGCTTGATGTCTTTTTGAGGTACGGTTAACAATAAGGAGGAATCAAGATGGAATTGGGTGACACTAGAAAGAGAAAACAACCAAATATCATGGTTGCCTTGGCACCTTTGATAACTGTCATTGTTTTGCTGGTGTGCTGTCAGCTGTTTTTAAACATTGAAATCCATTTTCCTTTGTTGTTGGGAACGATTGTAGGGGCACTTATTGGTGTGTTTTATTTGAAATATCCTTGGCATGAAATTGAAAAGGGGATTTTCGATTCAATTTACTCTGCAATGCAGCCGATTTTGATTACAGGGATCATTGGTTTTATCATTGGTGCTTGGATTTCCGGCGGGATTGTACCAGCCATTGTATATTATGGGTTGAAAGTGTTATCACCTGATTTCTTTCTGGTTACTTCCATGGTGATTTGTTCCTTGGTAAGTGTAGCCACCGGCAGTTCCTGGACAACAGCAGGAACTGTCGGGCTGGCATTGGTTGGTGTTGGTACCGGTTTGGGGATTCCGGCACCCATGGTGGCGGGTGCGGTCATTTCCGGTGCTTACTTTGGGGATAAAATGTCTCCATTTTCCGAAACAACAAATTTGGCACCTGCCATTGCTGGCTCTACATTGTTTGATCATATTCGACATATGGCATATACAACAGGTACAAGTTATGTACTGGCTATGATTGGGTTTATGATCTTAAACAAAAATTATTCCGCTGAGACAGTGGATGCGGCAGAAATTCAAAATATGCTGGATGCGTTGGATATGTCCTTTGTGATTTCTCCGCTTTTGATTTTGCCTTTGGTATTCATTATTTTTATGGTGATTTTTAAAATTCCCGCGATTCCAGGGTTGATGCTGAGTGTATTTATGGGTGTGTTCTGTGCCATCTTTGTACAGGGACATGACATCAGCAGCGTAGGATATGTTTTGCAGTATGGATATGTCAGTGAGACTGGAAATGCCATGGTAGACGAATTGCTGACCCGCGGCGGTCTTCAGTCTATGATGTGGACATTATCACTGATTTTGTGTTCTTTGAGTTTTGGTGGGGTTATGAGTGTGACAGGCATGCTGGAAACCATCGCAAAGAACATCTTGAGATTTGCAAAAAGCGTTGGTTCTCTGATTTTCTCTACCATCTGCACCTGCGTTTTTATGAACCTTGCATCTGGTGAACAATATCTGTCTTTATTGATTACAGGCAAAATGTTTCAGGAAGAATATGAAAAAAGAGGTTTGGCACCGCAGAACCTTTCCAGAGCACTGGAAGATGGCGGTACGTTGACTTCTCCATTGATTCCTTGGTGTACTTGTGCAGTAGCCATGAGTACGTATTTAGGCGTTAGTACACTGGATTATTTATCTTACTGTCTTTTGAATTTGATTAATCCATTGGTTTCAATCATTTTTGGCTTTACAGGTATTACGATTTTGAAAAGCAGCAATTTATCTGTGAAAAAAGAAAAATAAACGATTTGAGGAGGCGTATGTATGGAAAAGAAATCATTAAAGCTGCCAATTACTCTGTTGGTGCTGGGAGCATGTTGGTCCATTGTATATATCATTCCATTTATCCAGTACATCTGGTATGATCCTTTTCAGCAATTTATGAATGCCACCAATACACAAATGGGGCTGTTGATTACAATCTATGGGTTCGGTAATGTATTTGGAGCACCTATTGGCGGCTGGATTGCAGACCGATTCAACTACAAGTATATTTATGTAGGTTCAGTACTTTTGAACGGTATTTTTACTCTTATTTTTGTAATGTATCCTACATATTTCATGGCAGTATTGATGTGGATTGGCTTTGCCATCGCCAGCCTGCTGATGAACTATCCCACACATATCAAGATGATCCGTGATTTAACAACAGACGAAAACTAGGGTAGAATCTTCGGTATGAATGAAACATGTATCGGTATTTTCAACATTGTTTTCAATGCAGTAATGATGGTTTTCTACATGAAATTTATGGAAGGCGTTGCAGGTCTGAAAGCAGCTATGATCAGTATTGCGGTACTTTCCTTCGTATTGACAGCAATCGCTATGATCGTATTGGATAATCCTAAAGAAAAAATTGCGGCAGAACGTGCGAAAAAAGCAGCGGAAGCAAAAGAAAAAGCAGCAAAGAAAACCAATGTGGTTGCTGACTTCTTGATGATTATGAAACAGCCCGCAACTTGGCTGGTTGCTATCTCCATCTTCGCAGTTTATTCCTTCCTGACAACATTGACTTACTTCACACCATACTTCACAGATGTATTGGGTGTTGCAGTTACATTCTCCGGCGGTGTTGCGATTTTAAGACAGCATGGTATGACTCTGCTGGGGGCACCCATTGGTGGTATCCTGACTGATAAAGTGGGGTCTCCTTCCAAAGTACTGTTGGGTGTATATACAATTGGTATTTTAGGCTTAGGTTATCTGCTGGTTGCGGATGCAGGTGTAGCAGCGCAGCTGCTGATTGCGCTGACATTGATCATGTCCGCAGCAGTATACATCGGGCGCGGGGCTTATTACGCTACCATTACAGAAGCAGGCGTATCTAGAAACTTAACTGCTTCTACAATCGGTATTGCAGCAGCGGTAGGTTTTTCTCCTGACCTGTTCCAGTTCACACTGTTTGGCTATTGGCTGGATACTTTAGGAACACAAGCATATACTTATATGTTCATCTTCCAGGCGGTTGTTCTGGTGATTGGCACACTGGCAGCGCTGAAAATTCTGCATATCAAAAAGAAAAATGCGCAAAATGTGTGTGCAGTAGCAGAAGCAGAATAAATTGAATTTATTGATAGAATACAACTTAGAAAAAGACTTTTGTTTCATACAAAAGTCTTTTTCCTATCATGTGTGTCCAAAGAAATTGAAAGAGTGAGGAGGTTTGTGTAATGGAATCTTATGATTTTTTGTTATTTGTTGCGATTATATTGCTTTCTACTAAAATATTCAGCTTGCTCTCTCAAAAAGTAAATATGCCGCAGGTTGTTGGCGCATTATTGGTCGGGGTGTTACTAGGGCCAAGTTGTCTGAATATATTGCATGAAACGGACTTTCTGACAAAGTCGGCAGAAATCGGCGTAATCTTTTTGATGTTTTTGGCAGGCTTAGATACAGATTTTGATGATCTGAAGGCAACAGGGAAGTCTGCGGTAATCATTGCTTTTGTTGGGGTTTTGATCCCTCTGGGAAGTGGGTTTTTGACATATTTCCTATTTTTCCATGGTGAAAGACCTGATACCATGATTTTCTTGGAAAGTGCTTTTGTGGGCATCGTTTTAACAGCAACATCTGTAAGCATTACTGTGGAAACGCTCCGTGAGATGGGAAAATTAAAAGGGAAAATGGGAACATCCATTTTGGGAGCAGCTATTATCGATGACATTCTGGGGATTATTGCATTAACAGTGATAACCAGTTTCACAGTTCCCGGGGTAGAAATTATGGTGGTTTTGCTGAAGATCTTTTTGTTCTTTGTATTTATTGCTGTTTGCGGCTTTTTTGTATTTCGACTGTTCCGCAAGTTGGAAATCGTATATGGAACAAAAAGAAGAGTAGCGATCTATGCCGTTGTATTTTGTTTGCTTCTGTCCTATATTTCGGAAGTTTATTTCGGAGTTGCGGATATTACAGGGGCTTATTTCGCAGGATTGATTCTTTGTAATGTTACAGAAACGAAATCCTATATTGCATCTAAAATCAATATCACTTCCTATATGTTCTTTACCCCCATCTTTTTTGCAAGCATTGGGATTAAGACAGTAATTACGGGGATGTCACAGGAACTGATATTATTTACACTTGCTTTATTGATCGTAGCTATCCTTTCTAAAATCGTTGGGTGCGGTTTGGGAGCAAAAATCTGTGGTTTTTCCAATATGGATTCCCTTGCCATTGGCGTGGGCATGATTTCCCGTGGTGAGGTTGCGCTGATTGTGGCACAGAAAGGGGAGCAGGCAGGATTGATTTCATCAACACTGTTTCCTGCCATTGTATTGGTGGTAATTGTTACTACTTTGATAACGCCCATTCTTTTGAAGGCAGTCGTTTATATGAAGGAACAAAAAAAGGTGGATGCCATTGCGGCAAGGTGATGGAAAAGACGCATGAAAAGAATATCGGATAAATCATAGCAAAAATGTGAAAGCTGGAATCCTTATAAATAAAGGTTTCCGGCTTTCTTATTTTACTAGGAATATATATAGTAGGTGTTTTTTTGAAAATCACCATCACAATTCCTCTTTCAGAAATCAATGAAAAAGAAAATCGCTGTATTCTTAGGTTAAATCTTCTTCAGAAAACACCTTTTTCGGGATTTTGCTTGCCAAAAGGCAGAAATATGGTTATAATAAAACGGTTCATAATTTTGTAAATATTTCTTCACAATTTTGTAAAGGAGATGATTGTATGAAACGGCTGGTAGGTGTAGCCGTAACAGCACTGCTGTCTGTCAGTGTTTGTTTTACAGCCTTCGGGGCAGTTTCGACCAATGCTTCCCCTTGGGCAGTGCCTCATATGGAACAGGCATATTCTTTGCAGCTTATTTCCGCACCTTTGCTTCAGCAGGCGCAGGATACCATGACAAGAGTGGAATTCAGCGAAATTGCGGTGGCTTTTTATGAAAAAGTAACAGGAACAACAGCACCTATGCCGGAAGAAAATCCTTTTTCCGACTGTAATGAACAAGCAGCACTGAAAGCATATGGATTGGGCATCATTGCTGGTGTGGAACCGGGAACATTCGCGCCGGAAAATCCTCTGACAAGAGAACAGATGGCAATCATGCTGGTGCGTACACTGGAAAAAGTGGGCGTTGATATGTCTCTGTATGCAAAGAAAAATCCATTTACAGACACCAAAAACATCAGCGCAACGACAGTATCCTACATTGATAAGGCTTATGGAGCTGGTTTGATCTCCGGTTATCAGAACGGAACATTTGCCCCCAAAAATACATTGAAAGTACAGGAAGCAGTCACTGCGTTTCTGAGCGCTTATACATTTTATGAAGGCGTGCAGAATGGCACTTCTGTACCCAAAGGCGACGCGGTAATGGAAAAAACAGTTACCATTAACGGCAAGGAGCTGACATTGGGACAGACAACAGAAGAAGTCAAAGGAACATTCGGCGCTCCTACACGAATCGACGAAACAGTATATGGCTTAGATCGCTATATTTACACAGGAGATGGATATTTCTGGGTGACATTTGAAAATGATGCTGCTGTGGAATTTTTCACACCATCCAGTAAGTTCCAGTATCAGGAAATCAAGGGTGGAGGAGTGCTGAATGATGCGTCTCATGTGGACAGCATCAGCAATGTGGATCATTGTGCAGTATTGAATGGAGAATATGCTTCCGCCAGAATTCCTCTGGATTATGAAAATCAGATTTGTGGTCTGCTGCTTCAGACAAAGGAATTTGCTGCAAAAGACGCGTTGACTGGTTCTTTGAGCGGTGCGCAAAAGACTGATATTGAAAAAGAACTGCTGGAAATCATCAATGTCCAGAGAAAAGAAGCTGGCCTGGCAGTTTTGACAGAAAATCAAGGTCTGGATCAGACTGCGGCTGACCATAGTACGGAAATGGTCAAAGAAAAATATTTTGATTACAAAAGCAAAGACGGCAAGACACCTTTCCAGCGTATGATGGAAAACAATGTGCAGTTCCATACTGCTTCAGAAGTCATTGCAACAACACGAGGTGATGTGGTGCAGCTTTATACGGAACTGCTCCGTACAGCGGCAAAACACAATGGAATTATGGACAGCACCATGACACAAGCTGGGATTGGTGTTGCAAATGATGGCAAAGTATTGTATCTGACCATTGATTTGTGTAACGGATAAAGAAATATAATAATGAAGAAAAAAGACCTCATGAATATAACGGAGGTCTTTTTCATTTTGAAAACAGAAAGGCATTGTGATTCTATGGAAAGAAATCACAATGCCTTTATTTGTACGCCGAATAGGTGTGACAAAACCCCCAGTTCAACTGGGGGTAGGTAAAA
>OFMK01000082.1_pt1 | contig 97572 bp, 79 predicted proteins | sample 1541781 | NCBI WGS metagenome assembly OFMK01 (sample SAMN04209250, study PRJEB22552) | human gut metagenome | biome: gut; material: feces | host: Homo sapiens | place: USA: Oklahoma
TGTGCCGCCGGTATCCCCGACTGTACACGTTTACATGCCTCTTCCTTGAATTCGATACTGTACGTCTGTGCCATAATTCTTCCTCCTGACTTTCTGGATAGATTATACCACTCGTTCTATGTGTCTATCAAATGGGGTATAAGGCATTGTCTGCTCTGACCTCTATCATAACATGAAGGAAACCTTCTGTCATGTTTTATGGCGGAATATTTTTGTTAATATAATCTTAATGCGAAATAGAGATTTCTTGATGCCAAATTTATAGAGAAGCGAATATAATAAGCCAAAGTAAAGGAGGAAACAAAAAATGATGGACATTATTATGATCGCAATTTTGTTGGGAAGTTTCTTATTGGTCAAATTATTTACAGATTTTTGTGATTCTCAAGTGAATCCAAAAGAGAAGTAGGAGGGCAGGTCATGGATATGATCATTTTGGGACTGATGATTTTCGTATTGGGTGTTTATCTGGTTTATGCATTGATTCACCCGGAAAAATTATAAAATGAGACATGCAGAGAAACAACAGGAGGAAAAGAGATGTTACAAATCATTTTGACGTTGGCGATATTTCTGATACTGGTGATTCCAATGGGAAAATACATGTATCATATTGCTGCCGGGCAGAAAACCTTTGCAGATCGGGTATTTGATCCGATTGATCATCTGATCTATAAAGTCTGCGGTATCAAAGGTGAAAATATGGGCTGGAAAAAATATGCTCTTTCGCTTTTATTGGCAAATGCGGTAATGGTGTTTGCAGGATATGTCATTTTGAGAATTCAGGGAATTTTGTTTTTGAATCCCAACGGAATTGAAGGAATGGATGCTTCCCTTTCCTTTAATACAATCATAAGCTTTATGACAAATACAAACCTGCAGCATTATTCGGGGGAAGCGGGACTTTCTTACGCCAGTCAGATGTGCGTTATTATTTTTATGATGTTTACATCGGCAGCCAGCGGCTATGCTGCATGTATGGCATTTTGCCGGGGGCTTGCAGGAAAGAAACTTGGAAATTTTTATCGGGATATGGTGCGGATTACCACACGAATTTTAATTCCGGTATCTTTTCTTCTGGCGCTGATACTGGTAAGTCAGGGGACGCCTCAAACTCTGGGAGGAAACTTTACGATACATACAATCGAAGGAAAACTTCAGGATTTGGCAATGGGACCAGTTGCGGCACTGGAAGCCATTAAGCATCTGGGAACCAACGGAGGAGGTTTTTTTGGAGCCAATTCCGCGACTCCATTTGAAAACCCTACCATTATTTCTAATATCGTAGAATTAATATCTATGATGATTCTTCCGGGGAGCTGTGTCGTCACATTTGGGCATATGCTTGCAGATAAAAAAAGAGAGAGAAAGGCAGTTGCCGCACAAGGCGTTGCGCCGATCCAAAAGAAAATTTTCATAGGACGTCAGGGCACCGTTGTGTTTGGAGCTATGGCAATTCTATTTGTAATTGGATTGGTCCTCTGTTATCATTCTGAGCTGGCAGGCAATCCGGTGATTGACAAGATGGGAATTGACCAGAGTCTGGGAAGTATGGAGGGAAAGGAAGTACGGTTTGGAATTGCCCAGTCGTCTCTGTTTACGACGGTAACAACCTCTTTTACTACCGGCACAGTCAATAATATGCATGATACGCTCACACCACTTGGCGGTATGGTTCCACTCTTACATATGATGCTGAACTGTGTTTTCGGAGGTAAGGGCGTTGGTCTGATGAACATGGTGATGTATGTAATTTTGGCAGTGTTTATCTGCGGACTGATGGTTGGAAGGACTCCGGAATATTTAAATAAAAAAATTGAAGGCAAAGAAATGAAGCTGGTTGCCATTTGCATTCTTATTCATCCGCTTTTAATTTTAGGGTTTTCAGCATTGGCAGTTTCTGTTCAGGCAGGATTGGACGGCATTACGAATCCAAGCTTTCATGGATTAAGTCAGGTGTTGTATGAATATGCATCTTCGGCGGCTAATAACGGTTCTGGATTTGAGGGACTGGCAGATAACAGTTTCTTTTGGAATATAACGGCTGGACTTGCCATGTTTTTTGGAAGATATATTACAATGATTGCTCAGCTTGCCATCGCAGGATCGCTTCTGGCAAAGAAAGAGGTAAATGAGACAATTGGAACTTTAAGAACAGACAATATAACTTTTATGATTATCCTTGTATTGATTGTTTACATTTTTGCAGCGCTGACATTTTTCCCGGCTCTGGCACTCGGACCGATTGGAGAACATCTGTCGCTGTGGATGTAGAGGAAAAGAAATAGAAGGAAAGGAGCAGATAAATGTCAAAGAATGAAAAGACAAAATTTATTACGCAGGATATTTTGAAATCATCCATTCTTGGTTCTTTCCAGAAACTGGACCCAAGGTATATGATAAAAAATCCGGTTATGTTTGTTGTGGAAATGGGTTTTTTTATTACCGTAATTCTGACCCTATTTCCTACATTGTTCGGAGGAGAGACAGAGTATAGAATTTATAATGGAATTGTAGCGGTGATTTTGTTTCTTACAGTATTGTTTGCAAATTTTGCAGAATCTGTAGCGGAGGGCAGAGGAAAAGCGCAGGCAGCTTCCTTGAAAAAGACAAAACAGGATACCAAAGCAAGGCTTCTCTTAAAAAAGGGAGAAGAAAAAACAGTGAATGCATCAGAACTTAAAAAAGGAGATATTGTTCTGGTAAAAATGGGAGAAGTGATTCCCAATGACGGCGAAGTCATCGAGGGGATTGCATCGGTGGATGAATCTGCAATTACCGGGGAATCTGCACCGGTTACCCGGGAAGCCGGAGGAGATTTTTCTTCTGTCACCGGAGGTACGACAGTGGTATCGGATTGGCTGAAAATTCGGATTGCGGCAGAGCCGGGACAGTCGTTCTTAGATAAAATGATTTCGTTGGTGGAAGGAGCGTCCAGGCAAAAGACGCCAAATGAAATTGCTTTAAATACATTATTGATTGTATTAACTTTAATTTTTATGATTGTTGTCGTAACATTATATCCATTTGCCCGCTATTTGGGAGCAGATATTCCAATTTCATGGGCAGTAGCGCTGATGGTGTGCTTGATTCCCACAACCATCGGAGGGCTTTTGTCCGCCATCGGTATTGCAGGTATGGATCGAGTGACCCGATTTAATGTCATTGCAATGTCCGGAAAAGCGGTAGAGGCATGCGGGGATGTGGATACCATGATTTTGGATAAAACCGGAACGATTACCTTCGGAAACCGTCTGGCGGCAGAGTTTTATCCGGTAGAGGGAGCAGAAAAGAAGGATTTAATTTATTATAGTGTTCAGACTTCTCTGTTAGATGAAACTCCGGAAGGAAAATCCATCGTAGATCTGGGGAGAAAAATGGGATGTGAGCTGAAGAAAGAGAATGCAGGTCCGATGGAATTTATTGAGTTTACCGCACAGTCAAGAATGAGCGGGGTAGATTTGCCGGATGGCACCATGATCAGAAAAGGTGCCTATGATGCAATTCAGTCTTTGGTTTTGGGTGCAGACGGAAACATACCATCAGATTTAGGCTCCATTGTAACACAAGTTTCAAATCTCGGAGGAACACCGCTGGTTGTTTGTGCAAATTATCGGATATATGGTGTCATTTATTTAAAGGATACGGTAAAACCGGGATTGGCAGAGCGCTTTGAAAGACTTCGTGAAATCGGGATCAAAACCATTATGTGTACTGGTGATAATCCTCTGACAGCAGCTACCATTGCAAAAGAAGCCGGAGTGGATGGATTTATTGCAGAGTGCAAACCTGAAGATAAAATTGAAGCCATTCAGAAAGAGCAGGCAGAAGGAAAGCTGGTCGCCATGACCGGAGACGGTACCAATGATGCCCCGGCATTGGCACAGGCAGACGTAGGACTTGCAATGAATTCTGGTACACAGGCGGCAAAAGAAGCGGCAAATATGGTAGATTTGGATTCAGATCCTACAAAAGTTTTGGAAGTCGTTGAGATTGGAAAACAGCTTTTAATTACAAGAGGTTCTCTGACAACATTCAGTATTGCAAACGACATTGCAAAGTATTTTGCAATTATTCCGGCAATGTTCACCCTTGTACTTCCACAGATGCAGATTTTAAATATTATGCATCTGGCGACACCTGCAAGCGCAATTCTTTCGGCATTAATCTTCAACGCGATTATTATTCCGGGGCTGATTCCGATTGCAATGAAAGGCGTAAAATATAAACCGATGAAAGCGGAAAAATTACTTTTAAGAAATATGGGGATTTATGGATTGGGAGGCATCATTGTACCGTTCGCTGGAATTAAAATTATTGACTTGGCGGTGGCTCCAATCCTGCATATGCTTGGAATCTAGGAGGAGAGAATATGAAAAAAATTGGAAAATCAATTGGAAAAGCATTTGTTTTCTGTATTGTTATGATGATATTATGCTCTTTTGTCTATCCGTTGGCATTAACCGGAGTCAGTCAGCTGACAATGAAAGAAAAGGCAAATGGAAATTTAATTGATAAACATGGAAATGCAACAGCTAAGAAGGAAGAAGCGGTTGGCTCAGCGCTTGTAGGACAGGATTTTACAGAGGATTATTATTTCCAGGGAAGAGTTTCTTCTGTGAATTATAATACATACACAAAAGAGCAGAAGGAAAAAGGGGAATACGCGGGAGTATCTTCCGGAAGTTTTAATTACGGAAACTCCAACAAGGAATTAAAAAAAAGAATCGAAGATTCTGTTAAAAAATTCCTTGCAGATCATCCGGGTGTAAAGAGGAGTGATATTCCATCGGATCTGGTGACAGCTTCCGGTTCTGGTTTGGATCCGAATATCAGTCCGAAATCTGCGCAAATTCAGGTAAAAACTGTAGCAAAGAATTCCGGGCTTTCAGAAAAGACAGTAAGAGACATTGTAAAAAGGAATACGGAGCATAAATTTCTGGGAATTTATGGAGAGGAACGTGTAAATGTATTAAAATGCAATCTGGAAATTGCAGGGGAAATGGGATTATTAAAATAAATTGGTGATAAGGAGGATAGGCATAGCGTCTGTCCTCTTTATCGTGAGAGGAGGATGGAATATGGGGACTGAGCGGCCAAGTTCTGAAATGATATTAAAAAAAATACAGTATGAAGAAGAGCAAAAAAAGAAAGAAAAACGAGGCAAATTAAAAATATTTCTGGGATATGCTGCCGGTTGTGGAAAAACATATGCAATGTTAGAAGCTGCGCAGCAGGCAAAAAAAAATAATATAGACGTAGTGGCAGGTTATATTGAACCACATGACCGTCCGGATACGCAGAGACTTGCGCAAGGTCTGGAGGCAATTCCATTTTTGGAAATCGAGTACAGAGGTGTGATGCTTCGGGAATTTGACCTGGATGCAGCCTTGAAACGTCATCCGCAGCTGATTCTGGTAGATGAGCTTGCACATACCAACGCAAAGGACTGCAGAAATGAGAAACGGTATCAAGATGTCAAAGAATTGCTCCGGGCAGGAATTAGTGTATATACAACCATCAACATTCAGCATTTGGAAAGTCTCAATGATGTAGTTGAAAATATTACAAAAATTAAAGTGAAGGAGCGGGTTCCCGACCATGTATTTGATCATGCGGAGCAGGTGGAAATGATAGATATTGAACCTGAGAGTCTGATTGACAGGATGAAAGAAGGCAAAATCTATCGAAAGAATCAAGCGATGCGTGCTCTGGAAAATTTTTTCCGCAAAGAAAAGCTGGCTGCGCTGCGCGAAATCACACTTCGGAGAATGGCAGAACGAGTTAAGAGAATTTCAGAAGAAGAGCGCGAAATTCAGGGAAATTTAGATTATCATACGGGGGAACATGTTTTAGTATGTATTTCGGCGGCACAATCCAATGCCAAAGTCATTCGGACAGCCGCACGTCTTTCTTATGCATTTCGATGTCAGTTTACCGCGTTATATGTGGAAACGCCTGCGATGCAGGAAGCAGACAGCAAAACAAAAGAACAGCTGAGAATTCATATCGAACTGGCAAAAACGCTGGGAGCAAAAATAGTTACTGTTTTTGGAGATGATATCGGCCGGCAGATTGCCGAATATGCAGTGATCAGCAATGTCTCAAAAGTAGTAATAGGAAGAACCAATCACCGGTTTTTGCTGGAAAAAACGGGTTCGGGAATTTTGGAGAAGTTAAGTGAAATTGCTTCCAATATCGACATTTATGTAATTCCGGATATGAAAAGAAAGAATCCCGATCAGACAAAAATTTTATTGAGGAAACGTCAAAATAACTGGAAGGGCATCGGCAGAGACTTGCTGGGAATCACCCTCGTCATGATTCTCACATCATTTGCAGCATGGATTCTCCAAAGGCTGAATTTTCCGGAATCAAATATCATTATGGTATATATTCTGGGAGTACTGTTGTCTTCTTATATTGCCGATCGAAAGATATATGCGGTTTATTCGTCGTTTCTTGGTGTGCTTGCCTTTAATTTCTTTTTCACCGAACCGTATTTTTCTTTGAAAGTCTATGACAGAGGGTATCCAAGCACCTTTATCATGTTGTTTATCGTAGGAGTTTTTACGGCAACTCTGACAAGAAAGTTGAAACAACAGAACAAAGAAAATGCAAGAAAAGCCTATCGGATGGAAATTCTCTTAGAAAATAGCCGGAAACTCAGAAGATGCAAATCCGAAATCGAGGTATGGAATCAGATTGCCGCCCAAGTTGTGAAGCTGCTGAATCTCTCGCTGATTATTTATCCTGTAAAGGAAAACGGTGAAATAGAAGCCCCGTTTCTATATCCCAAAAAAGGTGAGGAAAAAATTCAGCGAATGCAAGACTGGAAAGATCAGGATAAAGCAGTGGTACAATGGGTGGTTGCCAATGGTCATCGCGCCGGAGCGGGGACTCATACGCTGCCCGGTGCAAGTGCAATGTATTTACCGGTTCAGGATGAAAATAGAATGAAAGGAGTAATAGGGATTCTCATGGAAGAAGGAGGGATTCAGGAATTTGAATACGGTTTGTTAATTGCCATGCTCAATGAGACCGCTGTAAAGCTGCAGGATAAATTTATGGTTCCGCTGTAGAATTCTCTTATGATATAGGAAAGGCTTTCGCTTTCCTATATTACATGCTATAATAAAAAACAAGACCAAAAAGGCAGGTGATATCCCATGATTTCAGAAGAAAAAGTAAAGATTATGACAGAAATGGCAAAGTATGAAAAAAATCATGGACGCAGAGATTTTCGTGTGAATCGTTTTAAAAAAAGAGATTATATTCGGTTTGAGACGATTAAAATGAGCGTTGCGCTGATTCTTGCTTTTTTGATTTTTACAGGAGCTATTTGTATTTTTGAGATGGATCAGGTGATCATTCATCTCAAAGAGGGAAAACTGTTTTTGATGGCAGCAGTTCTAATTGTGTTTTATATAAGCATTTATTTGATTTATTTGCATTTTACAAAGAAAAAGGCTGCCAGAGTTTATGATGAAGTACAGACACGAGTGAAAATTTATGATAAATATTTAGAAGAGCTGCAGGAACTTTACGAAGAAGAAGAGAAAGAAGACGTAAGTCCGACGATTGTTCCGAAGGAGGAAGAAGATGGAAAAATTATTGATATATAGAGAGAGACTGCTTAGATTTCTCTCAGCCAAAGAAAAATATGTGCAGGTCTTCATTCGATTTGCGGCAGGCGTCTTATTATTTTTCGTAGTTGCTCAGATCTATGGATATTCAGAAGTTCTGGATCAATCCTTTTTCCTGATTGTCTTGGGGCTGCTTTGTGTTTTTGTACCGGTATCTGCAATTTCACTGGTATTTCATATCGTCATTGTTTTGCAGCTGGCACATGTCTCGGTGGAAATTATGCTGTGTTATCTGGTGATGATTCTTTTTTATTATCTGACGTATCAGAGGAATTTTCCGGAATCCAGGGTTTATTTGATGATGACTCCAGTCTTTTTTTATTTTCATCTGCCGGCATTTTTGCCGCTTTTTATAGGCTCTTTTGTGGGAATTATGGGACTGCCGGCAATTTTGATGGGGGCAGTCTGTTATTATCTGGCATTCATTGTGCAGCATGCAGTCATTCAGATTGATGCTGGATCTTCCGGCGAAGCCGTCTACAGTGTGGTAGTTGAAAGATTTTTTGACAGCACAGAACTGCTTCTTTGCTTGATTGTATTTAGTTTGGTGGCGGGAGTTGTTTCTGTAATTCGGAAAAAAAGGGGAAACGGATGGAATACGGCAATTGTTACAGGAGGAGTCCTATATCTTGTAATGATGTTTATTGGAGGATATTTCACATATAGTGATGTTTCAATTTTTTCAGAGATCTTCATGATTTCTCTTAGCATATTTTTGGTGTTGGTTTTGCAGTTTTTCTATATTGTAGTGGATTATACAAGAGAAGAAACCTTTGAATTTGAAGACGAAGAGTATTATTATTATGTAAAGGCAGTACCAAAAGTATCTGTGAAAGAGGAAGAATTTAATATTACCAATATCACAAAGCCGTCCAGGCGTTTTAGTTTGAAAAGAAAAGACCGCGAGAATGAAGACAAAGGAGAGGGAGAAGAAACTTGAAAGATTTTTTTAATGTTCTTGAAAAATATATATACTGGACATCCATACCAAAGATGAATTTGACAGATATTCTGGATATTCTCATTGTTAGTTTTTTAATGTATCAGATTATAAAATGGGTGAGAACGACACGTGCGTGGGTGCTGCTCAAGGGAATTATTTTACTGTTATGTATTGCCTTCGCCGCGTATCTGTTACAGCTTCATACCATCAGCTGGATTTTGTCAAATACAATGGGAATGGGAATTACAGCGATTTTGATTGTATTTCAGCCGGAACTTCGGAATGCTTTGGAGCAGTTGGGAAGAAAAAAGTGGTTTTCTGATATCTTTTCTCCGGATACAAAACAGGTGGAAGAGGAATATACTGCAAAGACACTGCAGGAAATTTCCAGAGCCGCGATTGAAATGGGAAAGGTAAAGACAGGCGCGCTGATTGTTTTGGAACGGGAAGTCATGCTGGGAGAATATGAGCGTACCGGTATTCCCATTGACGGAAAAGTCAGCAGTCAGCTTTTGATTAATATCTTTGAACACAATACGCCGCTTCACGACGGTGCGGTAATTATAAGAAATAATCGCATCGTATCGGCAACCTGTTATTTGCCGTTGAGCGACAGCGTGGAGATCGGAAAAGAGATGGGAACCAGGCATCGTGCGGCAGTGGGGATCAGCGAGGTATCTGATAGCCTGACCGTTGTGGTATCCGAGGAAACCGGATCTATTTCCATTGCCAGAAATGGAAAAATTACCCGTCATCTGGACCCACAGGGACTTCGAGATGAGCTGTCTGTTTTGAGAGAAGAAAAGAGTCAAAGTAAGAAATTTAAATTATGGAAAGGGCGGAATCGTAATGAGAGAAAAAATTGAAAGTGACCTGCTGTTAAAAATATTTTCCGTCATTTTTGCATTTTTGCTCTGGATGTTTGTAATTAACACGGATAATCCGGTCATAAAAAAGACATTTTCTGACGTACCGGTGGATATGTTAAATGAACAGGTTTTAGATGAGCTGAATCAAACCTATAAAATCGAAGACGGCGAGACGGTCAGTTTTACGGTTCGAGGGAAAAAGGATGTGGTTGACCGGTTGAATAAGTCAGATTTTCGTGCAACCGCGGATGTGTCTTCAATGTCCGATGTGCATGCAATTCTGATCAAGGTAGAGGCGCTGCGTTATAAAAGCCAGCTGGATATTGATACCGGAGGCGCAACTGTGAAAGTTGTTTTAGAGGATGTAAAAAGTGATCAGATTCCGGTTGTAGTTCAAATTAAAGGGAAACCGGCAGAAGGATATACCGTCAGCAGTCAGACCGCAACGCCGAATCTGATTTCCGTATCGGGACCAAAGAGTGTGGTCAGCAGAATTAAGCAAATCGGCGCAACCGTCGATGTTACGGGGCTGAAGAAAAATGTTTCCATGACCCAGCAGGTGAGGTGTTATGATGAGGACGGAGATATAATCAGTGAAAATCGTATCAAGCTTGATACAAATAAAATTAAGATCAATGTCATTTTATCGAAGACAAAGACGGTGCCATTCTCTGTGAAAACTACCGGAACTCCGGGAAAAGGCTATGCATTGGGCAGCATTGATTATGAGCCGAAAGAAATCGAAATCACAGGGGATGAAGAGGATCTCGACAAGGTAGACAGCATTCGTCTGGCGAGTATTGATATCGGAGACAGCACCAAGAGCATTGAGAAGACAATTAAAGCTTCGGATATTGAGCTTCCGGATGGTATTAGCTTTGTAAAATCCGCAGATAAGATAGATAATATTGTAATTCGGGCAAATATCGAAAAGCGAAAAGAGCGGACATTGGAAATTCCGACCAGCCAGATTGCCCTGATGAACAACACAAAGAATTATGATGTTACTTTTGATGAGGAAACCATTGAAGTAAAAATCAGCGGACTGCGTTCTGTCGTGGATAAAGTTGTCATTAAAGATTTGAATCCTAAAATCAACATGGAATTATACGAACCGGGAACACATACCGTTCAGGTGCAGCTCACAAAGATAAAAAATATGACCGTTGAGGACAATGTCAGCGCTAAAATTACCGTAAAATAAGATAAGAAAAGCAATAAGGAGAAAGAATAGTCGTGGATAAAATACTGTCAGTGGTTCTTCCGGCATACAATGAAGAACAAATGATTGAGAAAACAGCGAAGGTAATCGGGGACTTGCTGAGAGAAGAACAGATTCCATACGAATTGGTATTTGTCAATGATGGATCAAAAGATCGTACCTGGGAAAAGATACTCGAAGTAAGGGAAAAAAATTCCCGGATCAAAGGGATTTGCTTTTCCAGAAACTTTGGAAAAGAGGCGGCGGTATTTGCCGGAATGGAGCAATCCGAGGGAAATTGTATTGCAGTGATGGACTGCGATCTTCAGCATCCGCCGGAGACTCTGGTTACCATGTACCGTCTCTGGGAATCTGGATTTCAGGTTGTGGAGGGGGTGAAAGCATCAAGAGGAAAAGAGGGATTGGTTTATAAAATATTTGCCAGGACCTTTTATAAAATAATCAGCAGCGCCACAGGAATTGACATGTCAAGAGCCTCTGATTTCAAATTGCTGGATCGGCAGGCAGTGGACGAGCTTTTGAAAATGCCGGAGCGAAACGTTTTTTTTCGGGCGCTTTCTTCCTGGGTTGGTTTTTCAACCACCTATGTAGAATTTGATGTAAAAGAACGGGAAGCGGGAGCATCGAAGTGGTCGTTTCGCTCTCTGTTTCGCTATGCAGTCAACAATATTACCTCCTTTAGCGCAGCGCCGATGCAGATTGTAACCGTTTGCGGGGTGATCTTCTTTTTCTTTGCGGTGTTTCTTGGAATGCAGTCCTTATATATGTATTTTGCAGGACATGCGGTAGAAGGATTTACTACGGTAATTTTACTGATTTTGATGCTGGGAAGTATTTTGATGTTTAGTCTTGGGGTGATTGGATATTATCTGGCAAAAATTTACGACGAGGTAAAGATGCGTCCGAAGTACATTATCTCTCAGATAGTAAAATCCAAAGAACATGTATAAAAATAAAAAAAACAGGAAGACTCTTTTGTAGCGGCCTCCAATCATTAGATGTAAATCTAACAATTGAGAGGCAATATGCTTTTTAAGAAGTCCTCCTGTTTTTTGAAACTGTTTTGAAAACAAGGAATTTACTGATAAAGTAGTTAACAATCATAACAATTACCTGAGTTTCTATTTTAGCAATCATTTCAGGCTGGCGAACGATCTCCACGCAAAAGGGGACCCCACCCACTTCAACTGCCATGGTAACAAGCCTGCCTAAGATAAATTTGGACAGCTCCTGTAATGTCTCAGAAAAGGAATCTGTTTTGGACTGGAATACATAAAGCTTATTTACGACAAAAGCAAAAAGGATCGCTGCAGCTACAGAAAAAAAGTTGCTGATCTTATAATCAATGCCGAAAGGACCTTTGAGCAGAGCAAAAAGGGACAAATTCACCAGAGTGGTCAGACCTCCGAAAAATAAGTAGCGAATTCTGGAATCGCGGTATAATTTCTTTACAGTATTCAGCATAGATGGTCTCCTTACATTTTATTTTTACATATGGTTGATTGCAGTATGATACCTGGCATCCTATTATCTTAAGATATTTTTCACATTTTTTCAACTGAAAATATGATATGATACTGATAAAACGAAGGATAAAGAGGTAGGTAAACGTTATGAGAAGGAAAAAAGGAAACAATTATTTGTTGTACTCGGCGCTGTTTTTGTTGATGTGTGCGGCTGCCTTTGCTCCGTTTTTGCAGGAAGGAAAGAGCTTGATCTGGGGAGCGGGAGTGGAAGACGGATTGAGCCAGCATTATTCTGCACTGGCATATTATGGAGAATCTCTGAGGGAGTTCTTTTCCAATTTGCTGGCAGGACATCCCAAACTTCCGATGTGGGAAATGAGTCTGGGCTATGGCGCAGATCTTTTGGCGACGTTAAATTATTATGCAATTGGAGATCCGCTGAATCTTCTCTATGGTTTTGTATCAAAAGAAAATACAGAAGCAATGTACAATTTTATGATTCTTTTGCGTATGTATCTTGCAGGACTTGCATTTTTGGCATATGCCAAAAAAATGAAAAAAAGAGAATATGCGTCCGTGATGGGCGCGCTGGTTTATGTTTTTTGTGGTTTTTGTTTTCGATTGGGCTTGAGACACCCCTTCTTTTTAAATCCGATGATTTATTTTCCGCTGTTATGTCTTGGAATCGAGAAGATTTATAAAAAAGAAAAGCCCTATGTATTCATTTTATCTGTCTGTCTTGCAGCTATGAGCAATTATTATTTCTTGTATATGCTTACTATTTTCTCCGTGATTTATGCATGGATTCGATTTTGTCATTATGTAAAAGAAGAGAGAATCAAAATATTTTTTCAGACCATCGGAAGGTTTGCGGGATGGTTTGCTCTGGGAATTACCATGTCGGCAGTGATTCTGATTCCTTCTGTGATTGGCTTTTTAGGAAACGGGCGCAATGGTGTCGGCGTCGACTGGCGAACCCTGATTTTATATCCCGGGAAATATTATTTGCTTTTACTGGAAAATATCACAGGATATGGGAACGTAGGAAGCAATACAAATGTAGGATATCTGCCGATTGCCGGAATTGCAATTTTATTTACGCTGTTTTCACAGAGGATGAAGCATAAAAAATATCGAATGGCATTTGTCTCAAGCATCATTGCGTTGGCACTTCCGGTGTTTGGATTTGCCTTCAATGGTTTTTCTTATGCAAATAACCGATGGGCGTTTGTACTGAGTTTTATTGTAGCGCTGTTGACGGCAGAAATGTATCCTCGATTTTACAAAATGTCCCAACGTCAGAAGATTGGGATTGGATTTGGCATTTTTGTTTATATCGTTTTTTGTCAGATTGTCAATACTTCTTTGGAGGAGCTTACGGAAAACAAAGGAATTCTCGCTGCAGGAATTATGGCTCTCATTGTCTATCTGGTCTTGCTTTTGTTTCAAAAATGGAATTACGATGATCGAAAGCTGCTGACAGAAATTGTTTTTGCAATTCTTATGGTGACATCGGCAGGTATGCATGGATATTATCGGTTTCACAGCGATCAAGGCGGATATACACAAGAATTTTTAGATCAGGGATCCGCGCTGGAAACTTTGAAACAGGACAATGTAAGCTTGCTTACATCCATCAAAGACTCTTCTGTCTACCGTGTTCATGCAGAAGGATATAAATATAAGAATTATGGGTTGGTTAATGATTTAAATACGATCAGCGGCTATTACAGCATTACCTGCGGCAACGTGGCAGAAACAATGAAAAGCTATGAGACACTGGGCATGAAATATGCAGATAAATACAAAGGGCTGGACCAAAGGACAGGCCTATTATCTTTGGCAGGGGTGAAATATATGACAGTTGCCAAAGAATCTGTTGATGATGAGAAAAAGGCTCAGGAGAAGATTCCGTATGGATTTATACCGATCAAAAAGAAGGAGTATATAACGCTGTATAAAAATCCATATGCTTTGCCGTTGGCTTATGCCTATGATTCCTATATTACAAAGAAAGAATATGATGGTTTGAATGGCGTTGAGCGGGAACAGGCGCTGCTTTGTCAGATGATATTAAATGAAAATCCGGAAGAAATAGAGTTGGAGCATCAGAAAAAGAAATATCACAGTGCGGTTTCAGAGATTCCATTGTCTGAAAAGAGAATTTCATCTCCCAAGGGAACCGGGAATTCTGTCATTACCATTCCCGCAGATCCTCATAAGGAAACCTATGTGTATGTTCAAAATTTAGTATACCATGACCAGCCTTCGGTTCGAGGTGATTTTTGGCTCACCGGACAGAAAGGGACAAAGGGAATTTTAGTCACACAGGGGCAGATGCAGCAAAATATTTATATACAAAGTACCTTCAGCCCTTACTATTTTGGCCGAAAAGATTATATGATTCGGATTCAGACTCCAAAGAAAAAGAAGAAAGAAAAAATAAATTTGCAGTTCTTATCACCGGGAACCTATAAATTCGATGAAATTTCTTTGATTACTGTGGATAAAAAACAGACATTTGCCAAGTTGAAACAGCTTCAGAAACACACTTTGAAGAAAATTCGATACGAAGGGAATCATTTTTCTGGAACATTTCAGGGGGAAAAAGATCAAATGGTCTGTGTGACAATTCCTTATTCTAAAGGATGGAAAGCCCGGGTGGATGGAAGAGAAACAAAAATTTACAAAGCCAATGGGATGTATATGGGGATCCCTGTAAAAAAAGGAACTCATAAAATAACATTGTCCTATGTAACACCTGGAATACAGGCAGGGGCAATCCTAAGCGTTCTGGGATGGAGTGCTTTTGCTTTATTGATTGGCATCGGAATAAGAAAAAAGAAGAGCGGAAGTTGACGAGATGATAAAAAATACAGACGCTAAAAAAGATATTAATATTTTTTTAGGACTGGCATCATGGGGGAAAATATGTTAAAATAGTTAAGGAATAATGAAGAATATTACAAAAGTATTAAAAAGGAGAGGAAAAATGAAAAAGCATTTGTTAAAGCTGCTGGTTGTCGGAATGATTGCAGGATTTTTAGGGGCGGCGACAGCGCCGGTATCTGCTGCAACTCCAAAAGTCAGAAAAATTAAATGGTCCAATGTGAAGACCAAAAGAAGTATGTATGCCAAAACTTCCAAGAAGTTTAAAGTGAAAATCACACCGTCAAAGGCAAAAAAACGCGCCCTAAAATGGAAGAGCAGCAACAAGAAAGTGGCAACGGTCAGTTCCTCCGGTACGGTCAAAGCGCTGAAACCGGGAAAGGCAACCATTACCTGTTATGTAAAATCTCAAAAATATCGGAAAGTTACATGCAGGGTTACGGTAAAGAAGAAAAAAGTAACAAGTGTAAAATTTTCATCTGGAACTCCGGTCGTACAGAAGGGAAAAACTTATCGAAGAACCCCGAGTGTTTCTCCCTCCTATGCCTATGATCGAAGAGTGAGCTATAAATCCTCCAATACAAAGATCGCAACGGTAAATTCCAGCGGAACGGTTACCGGAAAAGCAGAAGGATATGCGACCATCACTGCAACTGCCAGAGACGGTTCTAAGAAAAAAAGCAGCTATAAAATCAGAGTGATCGGTAATATCCACAGCGATAGTGCAAAGTTTGTTGCACATCGCGGGTTAAGTTCTGAAGCGCCGGAAAACACGATACAAGCCTATGAGCTTGCCGGAGCCGCAGGATTCTGGGGTGCAGAAGCAGACGTGAGAATGACAAAGGACGGAGAATTTGTTTTAATGCATGATGCCACTTTGCAAAGAATGTGCAAAGTAAACAAACGTCCGGAGGACATGACACTGGCGGAGATTCAAAAGCAGAAGATCGTTGCAGGCAATAATATTTCAAAATATAAGAACACAGCATCCGCAACAACCATTCCTACATTGGAAGAATATTTAGAAACGTGCAAGAAATACGGAATGACTCCGGTGATTGAAATTAAGATGGAGTATGTAAAATACGGAGATACACAAAACAACCGCTCCATGCAACGTATGACAACTGATAATATGGAAGATCTCTATGACGCTACAAAAAAAGTAATGGGAGATCGGCAATACATGTTTATTGCCTACGATTTCTATACGATGGAGAGAATGAATGATGTATTGATGGTTGAAAAACTGCCCAATGTATCTTTACAGCATGTTACGAACAATCCGGATCAGGGAATGATAAATTATTATAAAAATGAAAAGATTGCATTGGATGCCAATTATACAAAAATCACCAACTCTGAAATTGCGGCATTTAAAAACGCAGGAATTCCCGTAAATCTATGGACAGTGGATGATCAGGGAAAGGTCTGGGATTATATCAAACAAAAAGTAGACTACATTACAACAAATAAGAAATTTTGGTAGGACAGAGAAATACGCGGCTGAATGAAGAAGTCGTGTATTTTTTTGAAAAATCCTGGGAAATGACGAAAAAAAGTAGAAATTCGACAGCATCTGTGATAAAATACCTTAAGTATATGAGAAAATATTTCATAAATATAGATATATTGAAAAGTGGGAGAGTAAGATGGAACAGCAAAGTGAAGAGATGGAAATTGACTTGATTGATATGTGTAAGTATTTTATATCCAAGTGGATATGGATTCTGCTGGCAATCCTTCTTTGCGGAGGGGCTGCGTTTGGATATGCAAAAATAAAAAGTGTGACAGAATACACTTCCAGGGCAAAAGTATATGTGACTGTGCCAAAAACATCAGACAAAGTCCTGATTCGTGATAATGCCAATGAGCTTCTTGCCGATTATATGAAATTAATCAATACGGATCTGATCACAAAGGAGATTGCAGATCGCACGGACATGAAGAAAGCAAAAATTAAAGGGGCATTAACAGCAGAGCAGGAAGAGGGGTCCAGGCTGCTGACCATTACAGTGAGAACACAATCCGGGGAAGATACCGATGCAATTGCGGAAGAGGTCATCCCGGTATTTCAGGATGTTGTTACCAATACGTTGAAAAAAGATCCCGTGATTGTTGTGGAAGATCCGTCAAAACCAAAAGCGGAGGAATCCGTGAATGCAAAAAAAATGATTTTGATGGGAGCTGCCGGCGGTTTTGTTCTGGCCATCGGAATCTTGTTTGTTCTTTATCTGGTGAAGATCAATCGCGAGTTGAGAAGATAAAATGTTTTCGCAGAGGATAGGATATATGGGAGTCAAGCGTTCACAGGTTCAGAATTTTATTATTTATGTAGGTGATGTCATAGGAATTACAGTTGGTTACTTCTTGATGACATATCTTCGGTTTTACTATGATGCTTATATGGCATGGACAACAGACAATCGAGTGATTTACCGTTGGCTGATTGCACTCTTTGTATTAACTTTAGTATATTTGATGTTCAACCCAAATTATGATTTCTTCAAAAGAAAATTTGGGAAGGAATTTCTATGCAATATGAAGACCAATATCGCAGCAGCCGCTTTTATGGCAACCATTGCATATTTGATTGATGATGCCAGAGATTATTCGAGGTTTATCTATCTGACAACCATGTCCTTTAGTTTTGTGTGGATGCAGATTACCCATTGTATTTACCGTTGGTATATTTTGACTTATCGTAAATATAGTTCCATTACAAGAAAAATGCTGATTATTACAACCCATGACCGCGCCGACGAGGTGGTGAGGAACATTGTAAAAGAGAAGACATGGGACCTTTGGATCACCGGAATTATTATCATAGATCGAGATGAGGTTGGAAAGAAGATTCTGAATATTCCGATTGTCGCAAATCGAGATACGATGCTTCAGTATGCGGTACGGGAAGTTGTGGATGAAGTTTTCCTTCATGTTCCATATGAAGATGATGAGAAGATCCGAAAGATTGTACAGCAGTTTGAAGAAATGGGTATTACGGTAGATCTGAACATTCGGCTCTTTGAAATGGATGTGGAAAGCAGTAAAAAATATCTGGATAAAATCGGAGGATATCACACGGTAACCTTTGCTGCGAAAGAGATACCGCTTCATATGATTATTCTAAAAAGAGTGATTGATGTCATAGGGGCGTTGGTGGGTTTGACTGTTACGTTTTTTGTAACGATGATATTGGGACCTGCGATCAAACTGGAGTCACCCGGTCCGTTGTTTTTTTCACAAAAGAGGGTTGGACGGAACGGACGAATCTTTAAGATCTATAAATTCCGGTCCATGTATGCAGATGCAGAGGAACGAAAAAAGGAATTGATGGAACAAAATGAGATGAGTGGTCTGATGTTTAAAATGACAGATGATCCTCGTATTACAAAGATTGGGAAGTTTATTCGCAAAACAAGTCTGGACGAACTGCCACAGTTTCTCAATGTATTAAAAGGAGAGATGAGTCTGGTGGGGACAAGACCACCGACAGTGGATGAGTTTGAACAATATGAAGGATATCACAAGCGGCGATTGAGTATGACGCCCGGACTAACCGGCGTATGGCAGGTTAGCGGAAGAAGTGACATCGTGGATTTTGAAGAGATTGTAGCGATGGACGTAGAATATATCAGTAACTGGTCATTAAAGAGAGATTTTGAAATTATCTTAAGAACCGTGCAGGTAGTGCTTCATAGCAGCGGGGCAAGATAAAATATATTATTTGAGGTTGAAGGATGAAAATTGCAGTGATTGGACACAAACGTATTCCTTCTCGTGAAGGTGGTATCGAAATTGTTGTGGAGCAATTAGCGATTCAAATGGTAAAGCAAGGACATGAAGTTCATGTATATAATCGTAAAGGAACTCATGTTTCGGGAAGTGAATATGAGACGAGTTCTCAAAGAAAGAAAGTGTACAAAAATATAAAAATTCATACAATTCCCACTTTTTCAAATAGCAAATTAAATGCATTCATATATTCAATTTTGGCGACATTGCATGCAGTTTTTTGCTGTTATGATGTTATTCATTATCATGCCGAAGGTCCTTGTTCTATGCTTTGGATTCCGGCATTATTTAAAATTCATACAGTAGCAACTATACATGGTTTGGATTGGCAACGTTCAAAATGGGGAAATTTTGCAAGCAGGTTTTTACTTTTTGGAGAAAAGATGGCTGTTAAATATGCAGATGAGATAATTGTTCTTTCTAAGAATATGCAAAATTATTTCGAGGAGAAATATAAAAGAAAGACTCATTATATTCCAAATGGAGTAAGTAAGCCCAATATTAAATCTGCGAACATCATTACGAAAAAATATCAAATTTGTAAGAATGATTATATTTTATTTTTAGCCAGAATTGTTCCTGAAAAAGGAGTTCATTATTTATTAAGTGCATATAAAAAATTAAACACTACAAAAAAGCTTGTGATTGCCGGTGGAAGCAGTAATACAGAAGCTTACTATAAAAGAATTGTAAATCTGGCTCAACAAGATTCAAGAGTCATTATGACCGGATTTGTACAGGGACGAGAACTAGAAGAATTATATAGCAATGCTTATATTTATGTTTTGCCCAGTGATGTAGAGGGAATGCCAATAAGTTTATTAGAAGCAATGAGTTATGGAAATTGCTGTTTAGTTAGTAATATTCCTGAAAATATTGAAATATTTCCAAAAAAATTAGTTAGTTTTCAAAAAGGAAATGTCTCAGACCTAACGTTACAATTAGATAGATTATTGCATTCCTCGGATGAAGTTAAATCAAAAAAAATAAGCATGCGTGAATATGTTTCTAAACATTATTCTTGGGAAACAGTCACAAATAAAACTATTAATTTATATGAAAGGCTACAAATAAAATAATGTATCAAATTCCTAAAATTATTCATTTCTGTTGGTTTGGGAAACAAACGAAAAATGATTTTTTATTAAACTGCATACGAAGTTGGAAAAAGTATTTGCCAGATTATCAGTTTATGGAGTGGTCAGAAAAAAACTTTGATATTAATTGCTGTTCTTATGTGTATGATGCTTACCAAGAACAAAAATATGCCTTTGTGTCAGATTATGCAAGGCTTTGGGCATTACATAAATATGGAGGAATATATTTCGATACAGATGTCGAAGTATTAAAAAATTTAGATATATTTCTTAAGTATAAGGCTGTATTGGGATTTGAGAGTAACAACAGGGTAGCTACAGCAATTATGATGTTTAAAAAAGAGCATCCGTTATTGAAAGCCTGGATGAATCAGTATCATAATAGAAAATTCAAACAACTTGGAAAGTTAGACTTAACCACGAATGTGCAATACCTTACTAATATTTTGCAAGAACAAGGGTTATTATTAGATGGTAGTCAGCAAACACTAAATCACAATTCTATAGAAATATTTCCAATAGAGTACTTTTGTCCGTATGCAATGGGAGATCAAGAAGCTAATATCACAAATAACAGTTATACTATTCATTGGTGTGACGGAAGTTGGGTTTCAGGACGTGTAAAATTAAAACATTGGATTATTAAGACTACAAAAAGAATATTTGGAACAAAAAGATATAATTATTTGCGTTCTTTATTTATTGCTAAAGATAGGAGAACATAATGAAAACACAATATACTATAGCACAAATTTGTTTTTATTTTTTTTGGTTCGTAGTTACCATCGGGAAAAGTTTTAATTTAAGTTCTTCAAATTTTGTTATGCGATTATGTACAATAATAGGTCTTGCGTTTTTAATACTAAAGCTATTTTGTACCAAATGGGAAATAAAAGAACTGGTTAATTGTGCTTTCCTAGGACTAATCGGGATGGTCTCTTTTTTTATTTGCAAAAGAGAGGGGGCTTTTTTAACTATTTTAGCAATCATTGGATTAAAAGATATTCAATTAAAAGATTTATTAAAAAAAACTTATTATATAAAAAGTATTCTTTTTTTTGGCTTAATATTACTTTCTTTCTTAGGCATCAGAGAAAATACGGTATTCGAAGATGTGAGAATTGGAGAAAATGTTACAAAATACGGCTTCGGAATCGGACATCCAAATTTAGTTCATGCTACGCTATTTATTATTATTTGTTTAAGCATGTACTGTAATTTTGCAAAATTTAAAATAAGAAATTATTTTTTTTGGATGATGGCAAATTTATTTTTATATCAATTTACTAAAAGTCGAACCGGATTTCTTGTTATCGTTTTTACGTTAACTATATCTTTTACTTTAAAAAATAAAATTATTTACAAAATATTGAAAGTTCCGATTATTGTTTTCCCGATTATTTTACCATTTGTATGTCTGGATATGGGGTATTTGTATTCCGATTCAGCGATGATACAAAAAGTAAGTGATTTATTGCAAGGCAGAATCATGTGGATTAATTATTGTTTTGAAAATATAAAAATAAATTTATTCGGAACAAATTGGGGTTCAGAAGTGATTATATTAGATTGTGGATACGCAATGATTTTGTTCAGATATGGTATAGTTCTTTTTCTTTTATTTGTACTTGCTAATTTTTTTATGATAAGAAAATTTTATATAGAAAAAATGCTACCAGAGTTAGTAATATTACTGGGGTTTTTAGTATATGCAGTAACGGAAGAATTTACTGCTAATATATTTTTAAATTTTTCTTTGGTATTCGTAAGTAAACTTATTTTTATAAAATCTAAAAAAGGAAGTTTTTATGGTTGAATTAACAATATTTACACCAACTTATAATCGTGGGAAATACCTAAAACAATTATATAATTCTTTAAAAAAACAAAGTGTCCAAACTTTTGAATGGATTATTGTTGATGATGGTTCCAATGATAACACGAAGGAAATAGTAGAAAAATTTGACAAATCTATATTTAACATTATTTATATTTATCAAAAAAATTCCGGAAAACATATTGCTTTTAATCTTGGGGTAAAGTATAGTAATGCACCGTTATTTTTCTGTGTAGATTCTGACGATATCTTAACCGTTGATGCCATAGAAGAAATTCTAAAATATAACTCAATATTACATCGAAAGAATGTGGTTGGTATAGTTGCTTATAGAAAATTTCCAGATGGAAAAATTTCCGGTGATAAATTTCCTGATACGGTAGCCGTCACTTACAATCAACTATATTATTCATATAATAAAAAGGGAGAAACAGCTCTTATATTCAAAACAGACATTCTAAAAAAGTATCCATTCCCTAAATTTGACAAAGAAAATTTCTTAAGTGAGGAAATTTTATATAGTCAATTAGATTACGAAGGAAATTTACTTATTATGCCGCGAGCCATTTACATTATGGAGTATTTAAATGATGGATTGACAAACAATTGGTTTACAAATTGGATAAAAAATCCTCAATCAACTACTTTACTTTTAAACACAAAATATTTTCATGTAATGAAACTTTCTGTTTGGGAAATTATGAAAAAAAAAGTGAAAATATTATTGCAATGGAATTGTTTCTGCCTTGGAGCTAAAAAAAATATTTTGGAAAATACACCAAGTAAAATAGGAAGTGTATTACTGTTTTTACTGTCTATACCAATTTATTATGTAAAATTTAAACATGCAGTTAAAATTGGGAAAAAGGATTGAAAAAATGAAAAAGAAAACAGGCGTTGTAATCTTAAATTTTAATGATTCTGAATCAGTATTAAAACTATATAAACTTATTGTGGATTTTCAGGCAATAGATAAAATTGTAATTGTCGATAATTGCTCTAAAGATCAATCATACAATATCCTTAAGAAAAAATGTATTCGTAAGTGTTCGGTTATACGAACACCTTATAATGGCGGTTATGCCTATGGAAATAATTATGGAATTCACTATTTATTGAAATATTATCCGGAGATTTTTTATTTTGTCATATGTAATCCGGATGTAATTTTCAAAGAAAGTTTGATTGAACAAATAAAAATTCAATTTGAAAAAAATAAGGATATTGGTTTACTGTCAGGCGTTATGCACACCGTTGAAGATGTTGATGTAAAAATGCCATATGGGGATTTTCCTTCTTTTTATGAAGACTTATTTAGTTGCTTTTATTTATATCGTTACTATTTAATGTATCAACGAAAGAAAAAAATCGATTATACAAAATCGTTGCAATTAGTTGAAGTTGTTTGGGGATCATTATTTGCTATTACAAAAAAAGCTTTCCTGGAAATTAATAGTTTTGATGAAAATACTTTTCTTTACTATGAAGAAAGTATACTAGGAAGAAAACTTCAAGAAAAAGGGTTAAAATCAGCTATAATAACCGATGAAAATTATATACATAATCACGGAACAACAATTACTAAAACAACTAATATTATATATCGAAATTGTATCGGATTAGATTCAAAATATTATTATCAAACTCATTACAATCATATTGGAAAATGTAAACGACTGCTCTTAAAAATAGCTATATTTTATTCAAAGCTTGAATTGCATATTGGGTGTTTTATAAAAGATAAATTATTATGTTTTAGAAAAGGGTAAGACTATGACAAAAAAGAATCAAAAAATTATTACAACCTTAGGTTTAGAACTTTATGCAAATAATTTTGGTTGTAGTGCTTTAGCAATTTCATTTCTATATATATTAAATGAGATTGCCAAAGAACAAAATGAAATATTTAAAGTAAATATCATTACTTATGCAATTCCTGAACATGAAAATTATAATTATTCTAATTTGATTATTGAGTTACATCTAAAAGAATTCAAAAACTTTAATTTTTTTAGAAAACTTTATAATCTTTGTAAAAAAAGCAATTTAATTATAGATTTCACTGAAGGAGATAGTTTTACAGATATTTATGGAATAAAACGTTTTATACTAACAACAAATCTAAAAATGATAGCAGTTTTAAGTAAAAATCCATTTGTGATCGGACCTCAAACCATTGGTCCTTTTAACTCCAAATTCGCACAATTTTGGGCAAAGTATATTTTAAAGAGAAGTATGTCAATTTATACGCGAGATCGCTTATCCTCCGTATATTTAAAAGAAATGTCAAATATTTCAAGTATTTGTGTTACTGATGTTGCAACCTTGCTTCCATATAAATGTCAGAAATTGGAGCATAAGAAAAAGAGAGTTGGATTTAATCCATCCGGTTTATTGTATCATGGAGGTTATACCATGAATAATCAATTCCAACTAAAAACACATTATCCTGAGTTTTGTTTTAAACTAATTGAACTACTGCAAAAGGAATATGAAATTTTTCTTTTTCCTCATGTAATTACTCCTGATTATGATTCAATAGAAAATGATTTGAAAGTTTGCCGTTTGTTGAAAGAAAAATATCCACAATGCATTATAGTAGATTCTTATAGCAATCCAATAGATGCAAAGACTTCGATATCTCAAATGGATTTATTTATTGGCTCCAGAATGCACGCCACAGTAGCGGCGTTCACTTCAAAGGTCCCTACTATTTCAATTGCATATAGCCGGAAATTTGCAGGTCTATATAAAAATTTAGATTATCCATACGTAATTGACGCAAAAGAGAAAAATACAAGCGAAACAATAAGTTTGATTTCAGAATGGATTCAAGATATTTCTGTTCTAGAAAAAAAACGTATAAATTCACAAAAAATTATAGAGCAAAAGAATACTCAGTTTATTAATGGATTAAAGAAAATACTAATATAATTAAGTCGACTATGAGGAGAATATAGAATGCAGAGCTATTGGTTTTATAAAAAATCACCGACAATTATAAAAAAAATTTATATATCTATTATGAAAAAATTTACCAAAGGAGAATTTTATTCAGTTCCATTAAGAAATTTATTTAAATCTGTTTATGGAATTGATATTGGAATAGGATCTTATGGGTGCTTTGATATAAATTTTGCACCTAAAATAAAAATAGGAAGATATTGTTCGTTTGCAAAAAATGTTAGTATTGTACCCAGACGGGAACATCCTCTTTCATACGCTTCTACCCACCCATTTTTTTTTAATAGTGCTTTAGGTTATGTAAAGGAAGATACGATAGAATTTAATGATTTGGAGATTGGAAATGATGTATGGATTGGACAAAATGCAATTATCTGCAGCAAATGTAAAAAAATAGGTAATGGATCTGTAGTAGCAGCCGGAGCTGTTGTAACATCTGATGTACCTTCTTATGCTATTGTTGCAGGTATCCCAGCTAAAATTGTTAAAAAACGCTTTGATATTCAGATTCAAAATGAATTAGAAAAATCCAGATGGTATGATCTTGAGCCAAAAGAATTGAAAAATTTTGCAAAATATATTGAAAATCCATCCCTTTTTTGTAGAGAAATCAACCAATACAGGAGAGCTGATAATGAATGATTATATTATTCCCAAAGAAAAATGTACCGGATGTAAAATGTGTTCCCAGGTTTGTAATCATAATGCTATCAAATTTGTAGAAAATCGAGAGGGATTTTGGTATCCATCAATTGAACTTAGCAAATGTATACAATGTAATCTTTGTAAAATAAAATGTCCTATAAATCGTGAGTTAAAAAAAGACAGGGAATTTGGTATTGCTGCTTACGGTGCGTGGACGTTAAACGAAAAAAGAAGAATAAATAGTACATCTGGCGGCATATTTACTGAACTTGCTTTAAAATGGGTAGATAAACAAGGATTTTTTGTCGGTGCAGCATATGGTACAAATTTATCTGTAAAGCACAAAATTGTTGAAAAAAGAGAATTTTTAAATCAATTACAACAATCAAAGTATGTACAAAGTGATACTGAAGGAATATATAAAAAAGTAAAAAAATTATTGGATGAAAACTCAAAGGTTGTTTTTTCGGGTACTCCATGTCAGGTTGCCGCTTTAAAAAGTTTTTTAGGAAAGGATTATAAAAACCTGTTAACTATAGATTTTATTTGCTGCGGAGTTCCGTCTCCAAAAGTGTATAAAGAATATATCAATTTTTTAGAAAAAGAAAATCACTCTCAGATAACTAAAATATGGTTTAAAAATAAAACCTTTGGATGGCACAGCTTAAGTACAAAAATCTTATTTAGAAATAATAAAACATATTTAAGAAGATCTAACGTTGATCCTTATATGATTGCTTATATAGAATCAGGATTAGATTTAAGAACAAGTTGTTATCAATGTGATTTTAAGCAAAATCAACATTACAGTGACATTACACTGGGAGATTTTTGGGGAGTAGAGAATATATATCCACAATATTCTGATGAGAGGGGTGTATCTGCCGTTATAATCAATACAGAAAAGGGACATGAACTTTTTAAGGCTATAAAATCAAAGGTTTTTTATTTTGAAACTCAAATTGATATAATTGCCAAAGGAAATTTTACATTGAATCAATCAATGAAAGATAATCCGAAACGTGATGCATTTTTTTCAGAATTGGGAACAATCCCTTTTGATAAACTGATTTTTAAATATAGTTCATGCAATAAAAAGGAAAACATGAAAAGAACTATAAAAAATTTTATAAAACAATTACTAAAAAGGAAGATTTACAATTAATGAAACGAGATTACAGAATAGATATTGTAAAAGGAATCGGAATATTTTTAGTTGTTCTCGCACATGCCGGCTGTCCTATTTCAAAGTATATTAATTTATTCCATATGGCATTATTTTTTATAGCAGCGGGATATTGCTATAATGTTTCTTATTCCAAAGACTTATCCTCACTTTTCAACCTGGTGAAAAAAAGAATGAAGTCATTATATATACCATATGTTTTGTATATGACAGTCTTTGTTATTTTTCATAATCTTTTTTTCACATTATTTATCTATACAAATAATCCGAACTTTTCAAATGGGGTGCTAGGAAATACATATGGAGTCTTACAAAAATATACTGTTATAGAAGAACTGAAAAATTTGGTTAAAACATGGCTGTTTTCTTCCAGCGAGCAATTGGGCGGTGCAGCATGGTTTGTTAAAGTACTTTTTGTTATCACCATCTTGTGGGCAATTTTGTTATTTATTTTTAAAAATCAGCATTTTAAAAATAAATTACTGATAATTTCTCTTGTATCTTGTTTAATGTTGGTTTTTGGTTACTTTTTAAACGTTAAGAACATTACATTAAAATTTGGATTATCCTCAGTATGCACATGTTTTTTTATGTTTAGTGTTGGCTGTCTATTTCGAATATATTATAAGAAGATTTCCAATTTTTTATATGGATCATTATATAAAAGTATCCTGTGTATTATTGGAAACATCTTCATTTTATTTTGGGTGGGACATTATGAACATGTGGCAATTGCAGTTAATAAATACAATAATCCGCTTTTATTAATTATAGTATCGATCAGCGGATGGTTTCTTATATGGAGTATTGCAGAATTACTCAATAATTTTACATGGAATCAAAAAATAGTATATATAGGACAACATACGTTACCAATTTTATTTTTACAGTTTTTGGCTTTTAAATTAGTTACTCTAATTCAAATTCAGATATTTCATTTGGACTCTTATCACTTAGCGTCTTTTCCTACATACAGAACCGATTCCGGCTGGTGGATTTTATATACTTTTGCAGGAATAACAGTTCCATTGTTAACAGAATATATATTTAGAATGTTTATCCATATTTTAAAGATTAAAAGAAAGGCAAAAAAATGAGTAAAGTTAGTTCTATAAAAAGTGTAATTAGGAAAGTGTTAGAATGTTTTAAAGACGTTGAAGTACAATTAAATAACGTTGAGGTTACATCTAATAATCTTCTGGAAAATAAAATAGCAATTATCACAGGTGTAACCAGCGGAATTGGAAAAGCTACTGCTAAAAAATTTATAAATTCGGGAGCTACGGTAATTGGAATTGGAAGAAATGAAGCTGTATTGAGCCAATTATCAAACGATTGGGGCAATAAATTTATACCACATGTGTGTGATATATCCGATTTACAAAATTTAGAGAAAAATTTTTATTCAATTTGTAATAAAATTAATCACCGTCCAATTTCTATTTTGATAAATTGTGCCGGGGCTAAGAATGGAAATGATGAAAGATTTTTTCAATATTCTTTTGATGAATTTGATTCTGTTATAAACACTAATCTAAAAGCAGTATTCTTTTGGTCGCAATTCATTTCAAAATATATGATAGATAATAAAATAAAGGGACATATTGTAAATGTTGCAAGTATCAAGGGATTTATAGGTGAAGCATCGCCTTATTCCGTATCAAAATGGGGATGTGTAGGATTTACAAAGGGATTAGCACGTTTACTGGCTCCTTATGGGATTGTTGTAAACGGAATTGCACCGGGGGGAACGGCAACTAACATGGCTCATTATCAAGAAGGGGATTCTTTAACACATATGATAACTCCCAATATGCGGTTAGCACTACCTGATGAAATGGCTAATTTAATTTTATTTTTAGCAAGTGATTTGGGACAAAATATAGTTGGTGAAGTTATTATTTCGGATGGTGGACAAGTGCTTTAAAAAATGAAAGGTGTAGATACCATAATGTACGGAAAATATTTAATTGTTACGTCAATGCTTGACTCTTATTTTTATCCATATGTTAAAAATGAACATATGGATATTGTACATCCATATAAAAGAATGAATAAATTAAGCTATTTTATTTTTAGAGTAAAAAGAAAAATGGGTATGGATTTTACAAATTATCTATATAACTTCTCCTTAGAAGAAAAATACAATGGAGTTATTGTTTTTGATTGTGCATGCGATAGTTATAATTTACGATTTTTAAAGAAGAATCATTCTAATGTCAATTTATATATTTGGAATATTATGAAAGATTTTATGGAACGACTAAAAAAAGGCAATCCAAATATTGATATAGACTATATAAAATCTTGTTTTAATCATGTATATTCATTTGATAAAGAGGATTGTGAGAAATATGGACTGGAATATTGCCCTCAGCCTTATTCCAAAGATGTAGTACTAAAAAAGACAGCTAGTGTATATGATGTTGTTTTCTTAGGGACAGAAAAAGGACGATTAAAATTGCTGAAAACCATTTTTAAGAATATACAAAAATTGAATTATAAACAATACTATCATATATATTCGCCAACTGCTGAAAAAAGCAATACAACTGATTTTAATATTACCAGCTTGAAAATTTCGTATCATTCCTACTTAAACTTAATTGCCAAAAGTAAAGCAATTCTTGATGTTCCGCAGGAAGGACAAATTGGTTTTACAATTCGAGTTTTGGAATCTTTATTCTTACATAAAAAACTGATTACTACAAATACAGATATTAAAAATTTTAAAATTTATAATAAACACAATATTTTTATTATAGAAGAAGACAACTATGAGAAATTAGATACATTCTTAAATTCTCCATATGATGTATCTACAGATCAATATTTAAAATATTTTGATTTACCTACGTGGTCAGCATTTATTTGTAAAGACTTAAAAATAAATTATTTAAAGGATATTTAATTGCTAATGAAAAATAAAGTAACATATTTTTTGAATTTAATAAAAAAAATGCCAATTGGCGCAAAAGCTGCGATTGTATATACATTTGCAAGTATATTGATAAAGGGGTTTAATGTTATTACAATTCCTGTATTTACACGGATTATGTCCAGTTCCGAAATTGGAATTTTTTATACGTTTACATCCTGGTATACCCTAATATCCATTATTGCTTCATTGGCACTTACTTCTGGCGGAATAAATATTGCACTAGTAGAATACAAGGTTAAAAGAGATGAGTATCAATCATCTATTTTAACCTTAACCTCTATTGTTGCTTTCATTTTTTTTATAATATTCATGCTAAAGCCCGATTATTGGAGTAATATATTAAATCTTGATCCAATTTTAATTTTTATTATGATTGCCGCATTTGTATTAGAACCAGCAAAAGAAATTTGGTTAGCTCGACAGCGCTATGAATACCAATATAAAAATGTGTTTTTCTTCACAATTATCTCAACTGTTTTTGCTACCTTGATGTCATTTGTAGTAGTTATTATGGGTAATTACAATCATACAAATGACTTAGGAATTCTTCGAGTCTGCTCTACATATATGGCTTTTTTTGCATTTGATATTATTTTATTTTTTCAAATCATAAAAAGAGGAAAAACTTTTTATAATAAAACTTTTTGGACTTTTTCATTAAAATTAAGCTTACCGTTGATAATACATGGATTTAGTAAAAGTATTTTAGATGTTTCTGACCGAACTATGATTAGTAAATTTTGCGGTAATAATGCAACGGGAGTATATTCAACACTATATAATTTAAGCACGTTGTCCCTTATTATTTGGAATGCTATTAATAGCTCATTTATTCCTTATTTATTTAATAAACTTAAAGATAGTAATTCAGATATAGATAAAGATATTTCCAAAACTGTAAATCCATTAATGTCTTTTTATGGAGTTGCCTGTATTGCTGTTACATTGATTTCACCAGAAATTATTAACTTATTAACAACTCCTGAATACTATAAGGCAATTGCAATAATGCCGCCAGTAGCTGCTGGAATTTTTTTGACATGTTTATATAATTTATTTGGAGATGTCTTAACCTATTATAAAAAAACATTATTTATTATGATATCAACACTTGTTGCAGCCGGTGCTAATATAGTATTAAATTATTTATGTATTCCTAAATTCGGTTATATTGCAGCTGCTTATACTACATTATTTTCATATGTAATATTAGTTTGTATGCAATGTATTTTTATGAATCTCGTAGCCAATCGAAGAATATACAATCTGAAATTTTTATGCTTCATGTCATGTATCACTGTATTTATTTGTTTATTTTGTAATGTACTATATTCTTTTACAATTCTTAGATATTTAATTATATTACTAATACTGTTAATAATTATTAAATTTAGAAAAACTATTATAAATTTATTTCAGGGCATAAAAAATAATTAAAATTAACATGATGAAAGGAATTTTATAATAATATTAATTAATGCTTATCAATATACCATCACCGAAGGCTTTTTTTCACAACAACCTGAATTGCTCCGTGATTATCCCGATATCCCGCACCGTATAGGGCCTTCTCATCATCATTGGCACCCAGATACAAATAGCCCTCCGATTGTGGTATCATGGCTGCGCGTCCGATTTTTATAATAGTATCAGAATTTTCTCCTACTTTTCCCACCAGACAGCCTTCCGGAGCTCCCGGTAGTAAATAAAATCTTTTGGCAATGAACTTGGGATTGCCTTCCGGACCACAGATCCCCCATTGCGGATTTATCATCCAATTCCCGGACTGATATTCTACCTGAACTGATTCATCCGTCTCAATAAAAATACCTGTATCATTCCAAGGAGTTGCCGCAGAAACTTCTATTATGGTTGGATATAAAATTTGAATCGCTTTTAACAGATTTTCGTCAGGAAAAACCTCTTTCAAAATAGAAAGCATATCTTCTCTGGAAGTGTTTGGATAAATAGAAGTATTCAACAGGATACCCCCAACTGTAATTGCTTTATATTGTACTGCAATACCTTTTAGTGCCTTCGCAATATCACGGGCACTGAAATTCATCTCCTCTTTTAATACTTTTGCAAACTCAATCGGATCATATCCGGCATAGATTTCCGCCATTGCAGCAATCCATTCATTATCTGAAATTCCCCGTGATTTCCACATGGTTGTTAAAAAAGATACTTTTTCTTTTAGTGTCATTTGATTTCCTTTCTCTTTGTAAAATAAGCTCATAAATATTGCATTTCGTTCTGCTTCCTGAATATTCGGACGGCAGATAACAAGCATTTGACAGATTTGTTCTTTATGGTAACCGGCGTTCCAAAGACATTCTATCAGTTCCGTTGTTGATAAATTTGGATATGCCTGCTCCAGATGTTGATAGCATAGAAGGATATCATCTTTCGCAATATAATGACGCTTTGCAATGGTTTCTTTGGTATCCGGCTGTCCGTAAATACAGGTGATCTGTTTCAGTACCTGATCGGATAAATCCACTGTGTGCTGCTTCAACATCACAAAACAATCTCTAAGACATAAATCAGCATTCCATGCCCATTGAATTAAATCAGATGCTGTAGCCTCTGTCAAATAATGAGCCGGACACCAGTCACTGGAAAGTTTCGGATTTTTATGGATTGCCCGAACGGATAAATACAATTCCCCCAGAACAGGAGTTTCTAGTAAAGAGATCTTAGGCATGGAACCACCTTTTCGATATTCATATTTTTTGTCATATCGTTTTCCGGAAGCTTTCCAGAACAGATTGATCTCATACTTTTCGGCAAAGATCAGATCTTCGATTTGCAGCAGTAATTGTCCGTTTTGTATGTTTCCATAAAACGTAGGATAAGGAAGAGGGTCCTTCTGTGAAGAACCTCCGCCGGAGCTTCCTCCGGGAAAGAGCATAATCAATACAAATCCCGCAAAAACAGATCCGAAGTCTGCAAAAAGCTCCCCTGCTCCAAACGCAGCGCCTCCTCCTGCCAGCACATCCTCGCAATATTCCGCATTACCTCCGGAAGAAGACTGCCCTCCAGGTTCCTTCGGTGACAATTTTTCAAAGGTTTCCTTCTTGATCAATTTTCTGCACAAGAGTCCCTGTGCATAATCTCGCAGTTCATCTTCCACAAGAACTTTTAGAACTTGCTTCAACACATCTACATTTGCCGCATCAAACATCAACTGTACCATGGAATCTAAAATCGCATATATATTTTTTTGAAATTGTGAAAAAATATCCTGTGCAGTCACTCCCTTTTTTAATTCAATGATGATCCCAGGAGATATATCATGCTGCAGCACCGTTGTTTCTGTCTCCTTTTGAACCAATATTTTTCCGCCGATTTCTAATCGACAAATCTTACCGGACGGATCCTCATCGGATGCAATGGCAATTTGTGTCTTATAACGTACTTTCAATTTATTCTTTTGTTTTTGAAAATCAAGTTTTTTGCAGCTGCCTTTTTTCATTTGCAGATACCGCTCCAAACGCTCTGCAAAATTGAACATATTACTTTGGGAATCTTCTGCACCTGGGGCTGTCAACGAAAATCCTTTGGCAGAAGAATAAGATATCCCAAGAGTATCTCCAAATATAGCTTTCAAATCTCCGGAAACCGGAATTATAAGATTAAAACTCCATTGATTCTTTTCTGCAATATAATCAATGACACCATTCATAATCTTTTGTTCTAAAAATATAATACAGGCAGAAAGCTTCATTTCTTTTCGATTTGGTTTTCCCGATTTGGAAAAGGTGAAAGAGCATTCCGGACCTTTTACCAACGGATCTGATAATGAATCTTGTGTACGCAACACCAAAAATCCAAAATCTATCGGTTTCATAAAATTTAAAGACGCCTGAATTTCATCTTCCGTAATGTCAAGTTTCCCTGTTAAATCAAATTTTTCTATTAAAGTTATACTTGTTTTTAATTCTATCTGATACGTGGGAACATCCGCGCCGTCTTTCCCTATAACATTTTCGTATTTTAAAAAACTCCCCGGCTGAAACGTTAAATCAAAAACTTCTTCATCCCAAACACAGGAAGGGAAAAAACAATTCCAAATATGGGATAGAGAAAAACCGGTATTTAGGGAAATACCGGCTGACTGAATCTTTTGATGTTGAAAATGCAGACTTCCGCTGGTGACAAGGTGTGCAATGCGGACAGAAGTGTTAAGATAATACTCCGTTTCAGCATCTGCTGACTCCGTTTCATAAATGTGCTGAATGCATAGACGAAGCTGCTGAAACTGCAGGTAATTGCCAATAGGATCCGGTAACTTTAAATCCTTTGTCTGCTGGCTACACTCCAGAACAGCAGAATATCCGCTTTCGCAGAATCTTAAATCTCCACCGAAGGTAAACACTGCATTATAAATGGTAAGTACAATCTGACCGGAAATAGAATAAACATTATTTCCCGACTGCAGCAGTACTTTTAAGTGAAGATTGGTAAAATCCAGTGTATGAAACAACTGAAGATCCGGAAGACAGGCATAAAAATATTTGGTATCCAGCGTTTGTTTGGAAAGCCACGTTATACATAAAAAAGTTGTGTTTCCATCATAACCAATCCGAATCAAATCATTCAAAAAATGGAGATTTTTTAATTCAGCTTCAAACCAAATAAAAAAACTAGATGATTTCCCAAAATCTTTCTCATGAATTAAACCGTTCATGCTCGCTATAAGATGCGATAAAGGCAGAACAGACAAAGTGTTTGTCGAAACTTCTGTGAGAGGACAATTCATGAAAATCAAACCAATATTTTCGAAAGAAACATTTTTTAATATATCTGAATAAACATTATTCGTTACATCTTTAAAAAATTCCTCAGACGATTGTTCCATATCTTCTTTTAACTGCACACAAAACAATTGAAAATTTGCATTGCCATGAAAGCTCAGCGATAAAGGCCAGGCTTTCGAACTATGTACTAAGGTTCCGGTTTTTAATGTTGCGGATACATCAAAAACCATGTATTATTCCCCTTTCGTCTCTGTTTGAGCAGTATTTTGTTTGTCTGATTCTTCGGCGGTAATAAATTTGTTGTGTTCATTGTCATAGATACCCTCTGTAACCGTGGCATCGAAGCTCTCAATATAATCATCAATTTTTGCCAATTCCAGAAGGCTCTTCGGCGGTTTTACCTGTGCATAAACATTCTTAGCATCACAGAATGCGATCTTCATAATACTTTCTTTGGAAAGTGTTTTGGCAGATGCTGCCGGTGAACTGTCCTCTTTTTCCTGAATTTCCTGAACAACTTCAAATTCAAAAGGCTGGCTTTGACTCATGGAAGTCGGTATATTTAAACTAATATCATATAATTCCACAAGTTTTTTACTTTCGCTGCCTGTACTGCCCTCGTTGTTTCGTTCTAATTTTGCTGTCAAATTCATTCCTATCTGCATAAAAGTCTCCTTTCAGAACTTTAATCTCTGTAAAGTATTGTATGAATAATTATGAAACTATATTTTATTATATATGAAAATAGGCTGCAAGACAAGTGAAGAGTTAAGAAAATACACTTTTCATGTGAATAATGCTTTAGAAGGTCTTGTTTACAGATCTTTTTTCGATTTCTTTATCAACAGCATTCCGACCAATGTTAAGACACAATATATGATTCCACCTATGCATACTTCAATTATAAGTCGTATAAGCAGATTATCAGCAACTACCTTATCTTTTAAAGTATCAACAACCCCATTCATTATCACCCCTGCAATTATGAATAACATACCTGGCAGAATTACCTTATGAAACTTAATAACTTGCTTTGAAAATATTCCATAAAGTAACAGAACGATTGTTTCAGCCACTAGCGTTCCTACCACTGCTCCCATGGCTCCATGTATTGGAATCAAAATATAATTAAGTATAATATTTACAACTGTGGCAACAATAACAGAAATATTAAATTCTCTATCCTTCTCCATTGGAATAAGATACTGCATTCTCAGTACATTTGATATTGCTTTAATTACTATAATAATTGATAACCATTCCAACAATTCGGCGCATCTCATATATCCTTTTCCAAAGAAAAACGGAATAAAGTCGCTATCAATTGTTTTAATCCCAAAACACAATGCGATTCCTGCCCAAAGCGATAACACGATTGATATGTTTATATATTTTTCGATTTTATTTGAATTATTAGAAGCACTCAACGCAGAAATACGTGGAAGCATAACCACACCGAGACCATTGATAAGTCCCATTGGTATATTTACTATTTTATCTGAATTTGTATAATATCCTAATTCCTTCCATGTACTCATTACACCAAGCATTACCTTGTCTGTATAATGAAATAGCGCTAGTGATACAACTGGGACAAACAGAATTAAATTTGGCTTTATATGACGCACAATATCGTTCAGGCAGATATTCGTGAATTTCATGTATTTAGGTAATTGAATCCACAAAATCAGACTGCTAATCAACATACCTCCTGCCATAATCATTGTATATTTATTGAGATCAGCCGGACTCTTAACAAACATTAAAATACAGGCAATTATGCTAATCTTTACTACAAAACTCCTTTGGGTTGTTGTTTTGAATTCCTCTATCCCGAAATAGAACCAGCTGATATCAAGTCCAACAGACAAAATGTACAACCATTCAATAACAGCATTTAACTTATATTCTCCACCCCAAACTGGAATACTCAAAAAATATACAACACTGACCAAGATAAGCATCCCTATCTGCATTAACATCATCTGTAAAAACAGCTTGCCTAGTTCCTCCTTACCAGCAGACTTTGCTTTTGCTACAGTTCTATTTCCATAATTAGCAAGACCCAGCATCGTAAATATTCCAAAATAGTATGCAATTGAATAATAGTAAGAGTATATACCGTACATTTCATTGCCTAAGGTTCTTGCAATATACGGAGATGTAATCAGTGGACTAATAACCATTAGCAGCTGATAAGCACTTTGATAAATCAAATTTTTCTTAAGGCTTGTCATTAATTTCATCTCCATTCATGTACTTATTTTTATTATTTTTATATAACAATATTGAAAGCAGAATTAAAGATGGATTCATAAGAACCGAAGCACTATAAGATTCAGCGATTGTATATATCGCATATATAAGAACTACAAAGAACTCAATGTAATACCGCCGTTTAAAAAAGATCCTCATCAAAGCTGTGTTAGCGATTATATAAAGCAATAAAACAATCAATCCATACTGAAATCCGATAAAAACAAATCCATAGTCCGTCTTAATATCTCCGGTTCCCAGAAGTGTCAATGTATTTGTAGCCAGAATTACTGTTCCTGATTTAAGCCTAATTAAGAAAGTTCCCATTCCCACATGCTTCATTAGAAGATCTATAAAATATGGTGTTATGAAGCTCAAACCCGCAAGTACAACATAAGAATAACACAGCGGCTTTCCTAATCCGTTGAAAACCTTGTGGATCATTTTACTTTTTATTATCCATACACACAAAATAAGTAAAGTTGTCATTAAAAATCCTGTCCTTGAATTTGTGTATGAAAATATAAAAACATTGTATAATTCCAGCAATATAAATGTCCATGACTTGAGATTTTTATAAGCCAAAAATAATAGAACACATATCACAAATAGCGTATAATGTGTTGAATTTGGCTGTCCATATCCTAATGCGTATCTTACAGTGTGAATATTCCCAGAATCATTTCTCACAAGAACTTGTCGATCCATCACATTTGTCAATGCCAATGATGTTCTGACAAAAAACAGTCCAAATTTTAGCCAAAAACTATACCTGAACAGTTCCCTTAAATCAATATCCTTTACTGCACAAATAGATATTATCGTTAAAAGAACAGCTGCATCTCTTGCTTTTACGAAAACAAGAAGTCCTATTATTAATAAAACAACTGATACAAGAAGTTCTTGTTTTTTCCATTTAGTCGCAATCAGTTTAAAAATAGCAAAGACAATTGCTACCCAAGTAATTGCTATCATGGCTAGATTTTCAGATGTCATACCCAGACCTTTTCCAACAAGCAAGACGGTCCAAAAAATATAGAACAATGATTTAGTCATTGAAATAGTTAATTTACTCATTTCTCTTTCTTAATCCTTTTTGCAAATATAACATCACTTTTCTATAAAACCTCCCTATAATTTTATCGCAGTTTATTCTGCAAACGTTTAAATATTCTCCTAATTTCAAACAGCTTATTTTCTGCAATATGGGATTTTATTTGACTGCCATCACTGGTTATGTAAATTGGCGCCACAAAATAGAACATATCATAATTCACATTTTCGTCTATTTTTACGTTTCTTTTTTGAAAATGTGCATATAAAACCTCTCTGTCAATATCTGAACCTTTTAATTCCAGACTCCCGCTTTTATATACAAAATATAGATTCTTATTCTTCCCCATTCTATTGATCTCAAATTTTCCCTTATTAACATTTATATCTGCACTGTATACTTCGTCAAAAATTTCCACATTATTTTCAAGCATTATTTGCGACAGTCCACCACCGCAGTGTCCAGCCCATTCATCAAAACAACAAGATTTTTCACTTTGAAATACGTTTTTCCAATTTTGGCAATTACACGCAGGTAGCGTTCTGTACAAAGCATTAACTTCTAGGGAATTTTCGTAAATACTACAATGTCCTCTTGAAAAAATTCTTTTATAACTTGTTAATATATCATCTGTGACAAATTTTCTTATATTCCCCCATATTAAGTCAACATCACAATGACCCCAATAGTCATAATCCTTCAAATAATCAGAGAAAATTTCACCAAACGCAGGTTTGAAATCACAGAACTTATATGGAGCATTAATGGAAATCGGAAAATCATAATGTTTTTGAAACAGTTCCTTCATCTGTTTAAAACTCATATAATGTACTTTTACATTATTCGGATAATTATATTTTGTATCATCATCTGTAAAAATAAGAAAATCCACACTTGGATTCCGTCTACATGTCTCTAACCATAATTGAAAATATGTTGGAAGTTTTCCACCCCACGGTACAATAAATGCTATTGACTTCATCTGTATCTTTAATCCTTCCTATTAATATTGTTCTGCAGCTCCTTATAACTCTCTATAAACGAGTCTGCCAATTCATCCCACGTATACTGATTGGCAATCGTGTCATGTGCGGCATTCTTCACCTTATTCATTTCTTCGTCAGCAATCTCGGATACTATTTTTGCCCATTGGCTTGCTTCCATATTTTCAAGAATATAACCGTTTTTTCCATCTTCAATTAGAGTACTGGATCCTCCATTATTCGTCGTTAATACAACAGTCTTGTAATACATGGCTTCCAGAAGCACCATCCCAAAAATTTCGTATGCCGTTGGAAGCAAAAAGAAATCTGCCAAATTGTAAACACCGGATAGATACTTTTGTTCCATTTTTTTCTGATATACAATATTTTCTCGTATACCAAGTTTGTCAGCATAACTCCAACAGTTATCTATATAATCTTTGTTACCGGTACCAATCATATATAGGGTTACATTAGCGTTCCTTTTCAAAATTTCGAAAAAAATCTCAAGTATGAATGGAATGTTCCGTCTTTCCTCAAAACGGCCTATATACAGAATTTTTATTTTTCTGTCATTCTTCATTGTCAGAAATAGAGGCTCATTGCATTCGGTTTTTCCGTTTGAAAGCATTTGTGTATCTATTCCAACACCAATTGTCTTTATACTAGAAGTTTTTATACTTTTACTTTCAAGAAATTTCTGTGCAAGTCTACTTTTTGTTATAAAATTGGTCCCTAGTTTCAAGTATCTTTTTAAGAAAAATAAATCAAAAATAGCACACATCAAATTATATCGTTTATTAACTGCCGCATAATACGGTCCATGATAAATAATGTGTTTTTTTGGATATTTTTTTGCAAGAATCCATGATTGTATTTGATTGTACTCAGCTGTTTGCAGTACGTCGTACTGTGCAAATAATTTATCACATCCGGTGTACACAGTATTTTTTAAGGCGGTTTTCCCATGTTTGTAAAAAACAGTTACTTTTCCTATATCATCCACCGAAATATTAACTTCCTTTTCTTTCTTATCGGTCCAAAAAACAATATCACAAACATTTCCTTTACGGATCAGTGCTTTCGCCAATCCAACCTCTTGTATGTTATATGTGTTTTTTTCTACATCCATATAACTTGGAAAATTTCTAATAATCAATATCTTCATATACTATATCCCTTTTTGGTCATTGGGTTCAAAATCTTCATGACATATCAGCATCTATCTCTCGCATTCCAATGAATCTAGCCGGAACACCGGCCCAAATTTCATTGTCTCCAATCGAATTTAACAAAACTGTATTTGCGCCTACTACGGCATTCTTCCCAATAACAACACATCTTGGAATATCAACTCCGAGGAGATAATTCAATTCCTTTGCCACCCCCCAAAATTGGAACTTTATATAGTTTTATGAGTTTTTCTACCTTTAATAGCATTATCTATTCTCCTATTCTTTGTTTTCTATCTGCTGTGTGATATCGCATTTACAATCTTTTGACCGATTCTATGCTTCCTCTATTTCTTGGACGAATGACTCAAACCGTTATTTTATATTAATTCTCCATAACAAGAGAATAATTTGTATGCTTAAAAGTAATGTTTCATGATCTTGTTCGGATACAAAAAGAATTCTAGCCACTTTGTTTTCTTCATAATCCATGCAGCTATAATTGGTCCTGCAAAGCTAATTCCAAGTCCCAATATCACATGAACCACAGGATTTACAACACCAATTTTCAGTAGAACTGAGCGCAATGGAGCTGCAAAGAGCGTATGCATCAGAAAAATTGGCATAGTATATTTGGCAAGGAAGCTCATTACTTTCCCAAACTTTTCTTCAAAGGCTGTCACCAATTGAATCACTGCAATACAAGCCATTAGACCTAAAGCAAAGGACAGTGCCAAACTATGAACATCAGCCATATACACAGCCACGCTCAATCCAAAGAACAATACCCCCAATATTATTCCTTGGAACTTCTTCCCTTGTACTCGTAAATTGAATACACAGATACTCATTCCTAGCACAAACCAGATTTCGTTTGTAAGGGCGGTTGATACAGCATATATTCCTATATCTCCCGTTAAAATAAAGATTTTCGCAGCTACTGCAGCCATCAAGCCTATAGCAGCCATCTTCACATTAGAAAAAGTTGGAGTGATAAGAAAAATCAAGAACAGAGTATACAGATACCAATACGGAGCTGTCGGATGAAGTAATAACGTATCGCTCAAGCCTCCAATTTGATCATTCACACTATTTGAAAACAATGTTTTCAGTATCCATGTAACTGTTGTAAAAGTTACATACGGCACACCGAGTGCCAGTGCCTTTTTTGTTATATTTTTCTTCCAGCTTATAACGCTATTCACCTTGCTGTATTTCTGATAAAGGTATCCGCTACAGATGAAGAAAAGTGGTACATGGAAATAATAAATCGTCATATTAAACCATTTATATAAGTCGTTTTCCGGCAAAATATTGGATTTCGTCATACTTTGAAAGAAATGTCCTAGTGCAACCAATATACAGGCAATAACTTTTACATCATCGATCCATTTTTCTTTTGTTCTTACCTCTATTTGTCCATCCATCACTTATTCTCCATTTGCTGCGCAATATCAGCATCTACGATTTCCTCACCGGTCTTGTGCTTCAGCTGCTCCTTAGAGGCTTCACTCAGACCATTATTGATGATACAATTTATGTCGCAGGTGCTGCATTTGTCCAGTTCTTCCCTAGTGACTTTACCATCACGGTAGTCGCGGCAAATTTTCAGCTCGTACATACTATACGGATGCTTGGTAAACAAAGCCTTAACCCTGTGGACCAGAACCCAGACAGCAGGCTTCCAGATATATTTGTGCATAGCAGGAGAAACAGAACCGATCATCCAACAGTCACGGTCACAGCAGCGAACCTTCTTACGGACTTCTTTTGCCTGCGGGCTATTCCACAACTCCTTCCAAGTCTGATTATTCAGATTGCCCATAACTTCTTTATCCTTAGTTCCGTTGCAAGGCATAACATCACCATACGGATCGATAAAGAAAGTATCAAAGCTCATGTCACAAGGTAGCAAACGTTTCTGACCATAAATGTAGTTGATTAAGCCGTGGTTGAAGTACGCACGGAACCACTTCTTTGGGCTATTGCTACACAGCAATTCGTTGACCAGATTCTCGAAATTCTTCGCGACCATCGGGCGGTCATGGATAATGTTTTTTGCCTCGACGAAATAGAAACTGTTGTGAAGAGAAGCAGTCGCAAACTCCATGCCCATCTCGTCAGAGATCTTGTATAGCGGTACTAAGTCAGGAGCATTCTTGTCCTGAACAGTCATACCGAAACCAACATCCTTCATGCCCATTTCACGCAATTTCTTCAACGTACCGTAACCACGCTGGTATCCATTTTGCAAACCACGAATTTCGTTGTTGGTCTGTTCCAGGCCCTCGATAGAAATACGGATACCAATCTGTGGGAACTCTTTGCACAAATCCACGATACGATCTGTGAAGAAACCATTGGTCGAAATAACGATACGATCAGACTTTTTGTATAGTTCTCGGACGATATCCTTCAAATCGGTACGGATGAATGGTTCACCGCCGGTAATGTTCGTGAAATACATCCTCGGTAGCTTCTTGATCGTTTCAATGCTGATTTCTTCTTCCGGATTGGAAGGCGCTTTATAGCGGTTACACATAGAGCAACGGGCATTGCAGCGATAAGTTACAATGACCGTACCATTTAACTTCTTTTCTTCAGACATGATGACTTCTCCTATTATTTATGCTCTCTTTTAAGAATATTTCAATTTTATTTAAGAACCATCTGGCACATACTGAGAAAACAACCGATCCACAGATGACTGTAGTCGCTGTAAAGATATATGCCAACAGGTCATTTCCAAATAAATGAATAAGATGCAATTTTTCAAGAACACGGTAAACTAACATGTGACACAAGTAGATCTCAAAGCAGATTCCACCGAGGAACTTGGCAACCGGATTGACCAGTACTCCCATCCGATTACATCCGAGAGTGTAGATTAATGCCGCCACGCAGAAAAACAGCATCGTAAGCGTAGAACTGCCCAATGCAAAATAAACAGCTGTGGCTATCAGCAGAGTCATACCGGCGACTACCTTATGCTTTTGTGCAAATTCGGTCAATTCTTTTCGATAAAGAAAAATCAAACCACCGACAATAAAGTAAATTGCATCATAGATAATATTCTTTCTTCCAGCGTTAAAGTAGCTGCCACACAAATAATTAAATACCAGCGCTGCTACTGTCACACTCCATGCTCTTTTTTTGTTTCCAAGCAGGAAACAGAAAAATGGGAACAGCAGATAGAATACAAAAATTACAGCCAACGTCCAGCTCACACCAATAACTGAAATGTTTGCATTCGGCAACAACCCCTGACACAATGTCAGATTTGCAAAGACTTCAAACAAAGAATTCCAGCTCGGCGAAATTACAAAATCCAATGCACAGAGTAGTGCAAAATACGGCCAAATTTTGATATACCGTTTTTTATAGAACTCCTCCATGCTGATCGTTCGGTTTATAATTTTCTGATAGTAGCCGCAGCACATACCAAAGCCGCTGACCATCATAAAAAGGAACACGAAATTTGTGAAATTTGGAATAAGTCTTCCGAATACAAAGCCTCCCAATTCATATTCTCCGTTTGCAAAGATGTGCATCAAAGCAATGCCAAGAACGGCATATGCTTTTAGTCCATCGATTCCTTCATATCTTTCTTTCTGCATAGTACAGCCCCTTTAATCACGCTGAAAAATATCACGTGTATATACTTTTTCTTTCACATCATTCAAACACTTGTCATAACGATTGGAGATGATCGCATGACTCATTTCCTTGAACTTAGCCAAATCATTCACAACGACGCTGCCGAAAAATGTCTCCCCATTCTTCATAGTTGGCTCATAAATGATGACCGTTGCTCCCTTTGCCTTAATACGCTTCATGACTCCTTGAATAGAACTCTGACGAAAGTTATCAGAATTGGACTTCATGGTCAGGCGATAAACACCAATGGTTACAGACTTTTCTTGATCTTTACGATACTCGTTATCCTCGTCATAGCCATAATAATCCGCCAATTTCAACACACGGTCAGCAATAAAGTCTTTACGAGTGCGATTGCTTTCCACAATTGCCTCAATTAAGTTTTCCGGTATGTCCGCATAGTTTGCCAACAGCTGCTTAGTGTCTTTGGGTAAGCAATAACCGCCATAACCAAAGCTTGGATTGTTGTAGTGATTGCCAATTCGAGGATCAAGGCAAACACCCTCAATGATTTCCCGAGTATTCAGACCCTTACTTTCTGCATAAGTATCCAGTTCATTAAAGTAAGCAACACGCAACGCTAAATAAGTATTAGCAAATAACTTAACGGCCTCTGCTTCAGTGAAGCCCATAAACAGCGTGTCAATATTTTCCTTGATAGCACCTTCCTGTAACAAATTAGCAAACTCATGTGCAGCCTCAATCAAACGCTCATCACCTAAATCAGTGCCAACGATGATACGAGAAGGATACAGATTATCGTAAAGTGCCTTAGATTCACGTAGGAACTCCGGGCTGAAGATAATATTTTTACTGTTGAATTTTTTCCTTATACTTGTCGTATAGCCTACAGGAATCGTGGACTTGATAATCATAATTGCATTCGGATTATATTCTATAACTAGCTTAATCACGGCTTCAACCGCAGATGTATCAAAATGCTGAGTGTGGTTATCATAGTTTGTAGGTGCCGCAATAACAACAAAGTCTGCATCAGAATATGCAACTTTTGCATCTAGCGTTGCAGTCAGATTCAGTTCTTTTTCTGCAAGATATTTTTCAATATAATCATCCTGAATTGGCGATTTACGCTTATTAATCAGTTCCACTTTTTCTGGAGTAACATCCAAAGCCGTCACTTGATGATGTTGGGAGAGCAGTATTGCAATTGACAAGCCAACATATCCTGTTCCAGCCACGGCAATATTATATTTTTTCATTTTCTTCTATCCTCCATTAAAACTAGTTGCGAATCAGCTTTACCGATACACCTTCATAATTTTCTCGTAATACTCATCAATGGTATCGAAGCTAATGTCTTTGCAGTTCGAGCTGCACTCAGCACACAACATCTTATTCTCCCAAAACTTCTGGATCTTCTTCTTCAGATCTTTGCCATTGTTGCTTTCAAACAAATCGCCGGTCTTTCCAACTTGAATCAATTCCGGAATACCACCAATGTCCGCCCCAAGCACCGGTGTGCCATACATCTGGGATTCCATCACAGAAAACGGGCAGTTTTCATACCACTCAGACGGATAAACGGAGAACCGTGCCTCACAGATGAGCTTTTCTAATCCCTCGCCCTTCTGGAAACCAACGTTTTTGATGTTCTTAACACCATTTACCATCTCTTCCAGCGGACCAGTACCTGCGAAGATAAACTGGACATCCGGAAGTTCTTTACAGACCTTGATGAGTGTGCCGATGCCCTTCTCCTCAGAGAAACGACCGAAGTAAAGAACATAGTCTTTCTTCTCAACTTCTTTCCTCTCAATTTTTTCTACAAAGTTGTGCATCGCTATGGTCTTAGATGCAAATAGTGGATTACTGTCCATCTTTTTCTTCATGAACTCAGAGCAGCAGATCATCGTGTCGATGTACTTATATGCACCCTTCAACTTCCAGAACTCTGCTTCCATCGTACCGATGACAGACTTTATAGTTGACCCGTGAATACATTTTCCCTTCATGCAGTTCGCAAAATGACCGCCGAGACACTTCTCACAGTTCTGATGTGTGTTTGGATTGTTCAGCATGTGATTCGGACAGACCAATTGGTAATCATGTGCCGTAAAAATGATCTTACATTTATGTCTGGTCTCCCCGCGCCATTTCGCGATTTCCAGAATTATGGATGGCGTCAGCTGATAGTTAAAATTATTTAGGTGACAGACATCCGGTCGAAAGTCATCCAGAACCAGACGCAGTTTCTTTCTGGCCTCGTTGCTGTAAATCGTCTTAATCGGATAGGTCAGCTTGGACAACTTGCTGCCACCGTGGAAATCCATGTCAGACGTATAAGCGTTGACCTTGTTGCCAACACAACGCCCCTTGTGTTCCATACCGAAGTACTGGACTTCATGTCCCATTTTTTCCAGATACTCGCCCAACTTAAATATGTAAGTTTCTGACCCACCATTCGGATACAAAAACTTATTTATCATCAAAACTCTCATGTGTTATTTTCTCCCGTACAGCTTCATTGTTTCTTTTGCCACATCATCCCAGTTGTATTTCTCACAGATAAAATCTGCTGCTTGTTTTTTATATTTATCTACATTTTCAGGATGGTTACAAGCATCTTGCAGCTTCTCTTGCAAGTCCTCTGTATTCGATTTCTTAAAGACCAAAGCCCGATCTTCCACAACCTCTGCACACTCCGGAATATCAGACACCAAACAGCAGTTACCGTAACTCATAGCTTCTAACAAGCTCAATGGCATTCCTTCCAAATCTGAGGGTAATGTATAAATATAGGCGTTACTGTACAATTCGTCCAGCATTTGTCCTTGAACAAAGCCTGTAAAAAGAATTCTCTCATCGTCCTTTGCCAGAACTTTTAATTCCTCCATAAAAGAATCTGTATCGCTGGAACCACCGGCAATCACCAGCTTCTTATCTGTCTTGACTGCCTTAAATGCCTCAACCAAATAGCGAATACCTTTTTCCGGCACCAGTCTGCCCAGAAACAATACATAGGAATCTTTTACCAAGCCAAATTTTTCTGTTATCAAGTTTGCTTCGTGAGTCTTTGGTCGATTCACTCCATTGGGAATGAAATTCGTTTCCCTGCCGTAAGTATCTCTGAAATAATCACGGACGCCTTTACTCAAGACGATAATTTCATCTGCATATTTCACAGCGTTTTTTTCACCCTGTCGAATGAACTTGGAACCAAAACCAGAGTTCCATTTTTCACGTTGCCAGTCGAGACCGTGGATTGTGACTATGACTCTCTTACCAAACATCTTTGGCAGCCAAGAGAAAAAAGCAGGACCTTCTGCATGTATATGAACTACATCATATTTCCCAAATGCGCTGTAGAGAGCTGCGAAGAAAGAGGAACTCACCGCTGCAAGACCTTTTTGCTCAATGGTTGGAACAAACTTTTGACAGATACCATCATATTCAATTTTCTTGTCGTACTCTGCGCCGCTTACATGATGCCCCGATCTGTTGTAGCAGGTAACCTGACATCCATTCTGTGTCATCCTGGTGCATAGTTCTTTTACAACAATTTCTATCCCGCCCTCACGGGAAAGACGTTTTTGTCCGAAAACAGCGAGTTTCATCTTCCCCTCCGTTCCTTCATCCTTCAACCTCAAATAATATATTTTACTTAAAAACCTCAAAGGAGCTTAGTTGATATGCTGTATACGATATGATAAGATTGCAATATAACCGAAAATAGCGACGTGAGAACATAGAGAGGTTTGTCAATCCAGATGACTGAGCATTTTAAACAGCATTGATTTTGAAATTTGAAGGAGGAGTGGATTTTATGGCGCTAAAGAACAAACTGGGAATTATCGATTCAACGGAATTGGCAAGAATGGAAGAGAAGATAAGCAAGAAAAGAGCAATGGAACTCTTTGAAAGTGATTATTTGAAAGGGTGCAAAGTCGGTACTTTTCAGATGCTTGCTGCAATCCATAAGTATTTATTTGAACAAATCTATGATTTTGCCGGAAAGATAAGAGATGTCAATATTGCGAAAGGTAATTTCAGGTTTGCATCGGTGATGTATCTGCAGGCAGCCATTGAAAATGTTGAAAAGATGCCGCAGTCAACCTTTGATGAAATTATTGAAAAATATGTAGAAATGAATATTGTACATCCATTTCGGGAGGGAAATGGTCGCAGTACAAGAATTTGGCTTGATTTTATATTAAAAGAAGAACTGAATGTCGTAATTGATTGGAGTCTGGTTGAGAAAGATGACTATTTATTGGCAATGGAGAGGAGCCCGATCAAAGATATTGAAATCAAACATATTTTAAAGCAAGCATTAACCAACGAGATTGAGGATCGGGAGATTTATATGAAAGGCATTGACTATAGCTATTATTATGAGGGGTATTCGGTTTATAAAACAGAAGAATTATAAACCGGGTGTGTTATGGAAGAAGAACAGGGCAGAGTCATTTTGATTCTGCCCTTTCATAGTGATTCAGAATGTAAAAATTTATCCTCTTTAAGCAAGAAGACTCTGACCTCTAAGAAGACGTCACTCAAATAAGAAATTTCTTGCATTGAATTTGGTTAAGACTTCTTGTTTGCGCTTTAAGGAAATTTCTGTATAGATTTGAGTGGTAGAGATGTTTTTATGTCCTAATATTTCCTGAACATCTCTAAGAGATGCTCCATTGTTTAGTAAGTGAGTTGCAAAGGTGTGTCGCAGATAATGAGGAGTTGCATTGGGATTAATGCCCGACAGACAGCGATATTTTTGAAAGATATCTTCGATGGCGTGGACAGATAAAGGATTTCCGAAACGATTTACAAAAAGAGAAGCAGAAGTGGGCTGCAGTTGCTTGCGGTGAGTGGAAATCCAGAGAGATAACTTATCAATTACATCAGAGCTGGAAATATATAAGAGACGTTCGCGATTTCCCTTGGAATGGATGAGGATGGAAGCTTCATCTGGCTGATAGTCTTGTAAAGTTAAATTTGAGATTTCACTGATGCGCAATCCCAGGCAAAAAAGAAGTTCAATAATGGTACCGTCTCGAAAAATCAGAGCCTTATGATAGGAGGAATCTGCTTTGAGATACTGATTCTCTGTGGAATGGATTAAAAGTTTTACTTCAGAAAGGCTTAATGTCTTCGGAAGGGCATGAGGAATCCGAAATTTTCGGCTGTTGAAGCGAAAAAATTTTTCACTGGCATAATGCTCTTCATTTAAAAAGGAAAGAAATTGTTTAATGGAGGCGTACTTTCGCAGGATGCTTTTGGCAGAAAGCCGGCGCTTGGTCTGCAGGTAGTCAAAATATTCAATGATACTTAATTGATTGATGGAAGACCGCGTATTTGCTTCATGCCAGGTGATAAACTGATATAGATCATAGGAATAAGAAGTTAAAGTAAGCGGAGAAAGATTACGCTCAATTTTCATAAGTGATAAGAATTGCTGAATTTGTCGATGCTGTTCTTCATAGGAAAAAATCATAAAAAACCTCCTTTGTCAAAATAATTCTAAAAATCAAAGTTTTCCGATAAAGAGTATTATAACAAATCATGTAAAATTCAGAAAATATAGTAGGATGCTTATTATAAAATTAGTGGGGAATGTATAGTTCACAAGACGGTGGTTCCGTGTTAAAATCGTAGTATGCAAACGCAGTGAAAACAGGATAAAAGAAATTTGACCCTATAATTAAAAGAGGAGAGGAAACGTTGAATACTTTTTTACCATCAGATATTTTAATTCCACAAACAGATGCCATGAATCAGTGGGCAGTTATTGCCTGTGATCAGTATTCTTCCCAGCCGGAGTATTGGAAAGAGGTGGAAAGCATTGTAAAGGATGCGCCGTCCGCCTTGCATTTAATTTTGCCGGAATACGAGCTGGGAAGGAAGGATGAGGTATCACGAATTAAAAATATACAAAATACAATGAATCGCTACTTTCAAAATGAACTGTTTAAAAATTATAAAGATGCATTTATTTATATTGAAAGAACCTTGCAAAACGGGAAAATCCGGCGCGGTGTGGTCGGTGCCATTGATTTGGAAGAATATAGCTATACACCGGAGGATAAGGCAAAAGTTCGGGCGACAGAAAAAACCGTGATTGAGCGTATTCCTCCCCGCATGAATATTCGCTATTATGCGTCAATGGAGCTGCCTCATGTTATTTTGCTGTGTGATGATCCTCAGAAAGAATTATTAAATTCTTTAACAGAACGCAAGAGCCAGCTTCCGAAATTGTATGAGTTTGATCTGATGCAAAATGGAGGACATATTGTCGGATGGCTGGTACAGGGAGAGGATGCGGCTGCATTTTCATCAAAAATTACAGAATATGAACAGGAGCTTTCAAAACGTTATAAGAATTTAAACGGTCAGCCGATGGCGTATGCAGTGGGAGATGGAAATCATTCTCTTGCAGCAGCGAAAGCCTGCTATGAAAAATTGAAGCGAAATCATGAAGGTGAGGATTTATCGGGCCATCCGGCAAGATATGCTTTGGTGGAGCTTGAAAATCTGCATGATGCATCGCAGAATTTTGAGCCGATTCACCGAATTGTAAAGGGGGCAGACTGGGAACAATTATTGAACGGTTTCAAGGAACGGTGCTGCGAAGAAGGTGGGTATCCAATTCAGTGGTACGCAGGAGAAAGCAGAGGAACAATAGGGCTTGATCTTCATAAAAATCAGCTGGCGGTAGATAAATTACAGACCTTTTTGGATGGTTACTTAAAAGAACATTCAGGAGAGGTAGATTATATTCACGGCGAAGATGTTGTAAAAAAATTAGCGGCTGAGCAGAATTCCATTGGTTTTTTGCTGCCATCAATAGAAAAAGATCAGCTGTTTCCGAGCGTTATGACAGACGGGACACTTCCGAGAAAAACATTTTCTATGGGGCATGCATGTGAAAAACGATATTATATCGAAGGGAGAAGGATTCGACGGTCTTAAAATTGTACTGGATAAATAATAAAACTTTGATATATATTTAAAATGTGGTATGATAAAAAACAATGAAAATATGTAGGAACGATGTTTTATAACGGAGGAAAATTATGTCTATTTTGGTAGCGGGCGGCGCCGGATATATCGGCAGTCATACATGTGTGGAGCTGTTAAATGAAGGTTATGAAGTACTAGTGGTAGATAATCTGTATAATTCCAGTGCAGAGGCATTGAAAAGGGTAGAAAAAATCACAGGGAAATCTGTGAAGTTTTATGAAGCAGATATTTTGGACCGTGAGGCTTTAAATCATATTTTTGAAACCGAGGAAATAGATTCTGTGATAAATTTTGCCGGTTTAAAAGCAGTTGGGGAGTCTGTGCAAAAGCCATTGGAATATTATCACAATAATATTACGGGAACCTTAGTTCTCTGTGATGTGATGAGAAATCACGGAGTGAAAAACATTATTTTCAGTTCTTCTGCAACTGTTTATGGGGATCCGGCGTTTATCCCGATTACGGAGGAATGCCCGAAGGGACAGATTACCAATCCGTATGGACAGACGAAGGGAATGCTGGAGCAGATTTTGACAGATTTCCATGTGGCAGATCCGGAGTGGAATGTGGTATTACTGCGTTATTTTAATCCGATTGGGGCTCATGAGAGCGGACTGATCGGAGAAGATCCGAAAGGAATTCCAAATAATCTGGTTCCGTATATTGCACAGGTAGCAGTTGGAAAGCTTGAAAAGCTTGGTGTATTTGGAGATGATTATGATACGCCGGATGGAACGGGAGTTCGTGATTATATTCATGTTGTGGATCTTGCCAAAGGTCATGTAAAAGCATTAAAGAAATTTAAAGAAAAACCGGAAGTAAGTATTTATAATCTTGGAACCGGAATCGGGTACAGCGTTCTGGATGTACTTCATGCATATGAGGAGGCATGTGGGAAAGAATTGTCGTATGAGATTAAGCCAAGAAGAGCGGGGGATATTGCCACTTGTTATTGTGATGCAACAAAGGCAAAAGAAGAACTTGGATGGGTTGCAGAAAAAGGGATCAAAGAGATGTGTGCTGATTCATGGAAATGGCAGTCAATGAATCCGGATGGGTATCGAGTATAAAAGTAGGAAATGAGGACTGGTATGCAACAAAAGAATAAAGATACGATACAAAAAGGAACGGAGATCTTATATTTAGTAGGGATCGGCTTATACGCATTCTATTTTATGTATTATGTTGTTTGCTTTTGGAGAACAAAAAATTTGCCAGAAAGGCAAATTCCTGTGCAGAGTATATTTTATATTGCAATGGCTGTGATGATTTTGAAAATAGTAATTACAATATGGCAATATAATAAAATTGAAATTGCTTTAGGAGTGATAGCAGCAATAGTTTTATATTGTTGCTGGAAAACCTCAGGGACGATTGATTTTGCAATTAATTTTCTGCTTTTGTTTGCAATTAAAAATGTAGAACTAAAGAAAGTGATGAAAGTAGTATTTGTAGTGGGGATAGTAATGTTTATCTATGGTTTTGCATTTACATTTCTCACAAACCCTGCAGGGATTGCAGTGACAAGAAATTTTGGAAGGGGTGCAATTGAAACAAGATATCAATTTTTTACTTGGCATCCGAATATTCTACATTTGGTAGTTTCATCGTTTATTTTGATCTTTTTGTATGTATATCATGGATCATGTAAATGGTGGGTTTATATAGTTGTGTTTTTTGCAAATTATGAACTGTTCCTTTTGACAAAATCAAGAACTGGCTATATAACAGCATGTATTGGAATTGGAATGTTTTTTGTTTTAAAATATTTAAGAAAAATATTTCAAAGTAAGATCGTGTTTTTGATATTTGAAATATTAAATATGCTTATGATTTCTGGAAGTTTATATTTTGGATTTATAGCTCAAAGTGAATCAAAGTGGTATCAGTTTATCAATGTTAAATTAACAGGAAGATTGGATGTTTTCCGTACTTTTATATCGGGGAGTGGATATCATTTGTTTGGAAGTTCTCTAGGGAACAAATTGGATGGGTTTGGTCTGTTCAAAAAGCAGGTACCAGGAGCTGTGCCGGAACTTGGATTTCCAAGAATGTTATTAGAATATGGACCTCTTATACTTATTGGAGTTATATTGATTATATTGATTGCTATTTGGGTCATGTACCGAATAGAGCATTATGAAGGAATAGTATTTCTTACTGCGTGTATTTTAAGTTTTACTGTAGATGCCCTATACCCGGCAGCTTGGAATCCAATGCCCTTTGTTTTGGGATATGGAATTTTTGGATGTTCCAGAATATTTGAAAAAAGAGAAAAGATTAATTTGGAGGAAAGGATTTAGAAGTGAGATAAAGAGGAGTAGCGTTTATGAGTAAACTGGTTTGGAAACAGAATAAAAGAAATTGTATAGGAGCAGCTGTGTTAGCTGCTCTGTTAGCGTTCGTTCAAGTAGTTGGATATAGCTTTTCAAAGGTCAATAGTTGGGATCTTTGGTTTCAAAATGGAACATCAATAAGGAGATTCATTTCAATATATCTTTTTTTGACGGCTTTCTTTTTTTTTATAATATTTATATTTTGGAACTTGCTTGATAGGGTAAAGCAGAATAATGAGAAGGTAGAATTTGGGAAAATGAACACTAGAAGCTGGTTGTTAATAACCGGAGGAATGCTTCTTTTCTGGATACCGTATTTAATTATTTTATATCCATGTTCAGCAAATCCAGATGTAGTAGATCAATTGGGGCAATTTTTTCATATAGATTCTATGTGTTGGACTCAGAGATACGTGAATCTTCCTAATCCGGAAATATCTTTTTGGAATAATCATCATCCTGTATTTCATACATTAATTCTTGGAATTTTTGCACAAATAGGAAAAGGAATCGGTAGCATTGGGATAGGACTCTTCCTTTTAGTTATCATTCAAGCAGTTCTGATGGCAATGACTTTTTCTTATATGGTATTGTATATGCGAGAAGAAGGCGTGTCCCCTAAAATATGTTTAATAGCAATATTATTTTATATGCTATGGCCATTAAATGGAATTACTGCAACGACTCTTTGTAAAGATACATTGTTCACTGTACTAATTCTTTACAATACGGTTCGAATGTTGAAGATATTGAGAAGACCAGAGAAGATGTTTAAGAAAAAAGAGTTGGTATTAAATATTATTACTTTTACATTAATGGGATTAGTTCGAAATAATGGGTTATATTTATTATTATTCATGGCTTTGATTCTGCTAATTTTACTTAAGCATTATAGAAAGCAGGTAACAATTTTAATGGGGGTTCCAATTTTGGTTTTAGGTATTATATTACCTAAAATTTTATTTCCGATGTTGGAAATTGTACCGGGAAGTGAACGGGAAATGTTGTCGATCCCATTTCAACAAGTGGTTCGAGTACTAAAAGAAGAAAAAGTTGAGAACAGTGATATAAAGGTTATTGAGAGAACTTTGGCGCCGGATGGAGAAAAATATCATGCTATTGTGAAACGCTATGATCCCAAAAGGGCGGATAGTGTAAAAAGCCATTATAATTTAAAATTAACATCTGAAGAAAAGATAGAATTTTTGAAAGTCTGGTTAAAATATTTATTTAAGTATCCAATGACATATATTCAGGCAGCAGTTAATAATAATTATCAATATCTTTATTATGAAAGATATTCAGATAGTTTGGCTTATGTATATTATAATGGAATCGATATTGGAGACTATTATTTTATGGGAGTAAAAAATAATGAAAAGTTTGAGGATCTTAGAAATACTATATATAATACGATAACAAAAGTACAGCATAATAAATACTTGGGGTGGATATTCAATATAGGATTCTACATGTGCATATTTATAATTTTAATGGGGAAAAGTGTTGTAAATCGAGATTACAGACTGTTTTGGGGATTTGGATTGATATTGGGTAATATCTTGATTAATTTTTTGGGTCCGGTGGTTTATATGCGTTATGCATACTATTTTATTGTTAGTATACCATTGTGCTTGGGACTTTTAACAAGAAAGTAAAAAACAGAGGAGAAGAAGTTTATGGAAAAAATAGCAGTTCTAATACCTTGTTATAATGAAGAAAAAACAATCAAAAAGGTAATTGAAGATTGGAAAAAGGAATTACCTGAGGCAAAAATTTATGTGTATAATAATAATTCAGTTGATAGGACAGCTGAGATTGCGGCAGAAGCAGGTGCAATTGTCAGAAATGAGTATCAGCAGGGAAAAGGAAATGTAATACGCAGAATGTTTCGAGAGATTGATGCGGAATGTTATATTATGATTGATGGTGATGATACATATCCAGCAGAATTCGGAAGGGAAATGGCTCAAAAAGTCTTGGAGAAAAAAGTGGATATGGTAGTGGGAGACCGATTGTCATCAACATATTTTGAAGAAAATAAGCGTCCTTTTCATAATTTTGGGAATAGTTTGGTAAGAGGGACGATCAATCGACTGTTTAAAAGTAATATTAGAGATATTATGACTGGATATCGTGCATTTAGCTATCAGTTTGTAAAGACGTTTCCAGTTTTATCAAAAGGGTTTGAAATCGAGACTGAAATGAGTATTCATGCGGTAGATAAAAATATGTTTGTTGAGAATGTAATTATTGATTATCGAGATCGACCAGAGGGCAGTGAGTCGAAGTTGAGTACCTATACAGATGGAGCTAAAGTTCTGAAGACAATTCTAGAATTATATAAAAATTATAAACCAATGAACTTTTTTGGAATATTATCATTAATATTATTGATAATTGCTTTTGTGATGTTTGCTCCGGTCCTATTAGTCTATTTAAAAACGGGATTAGTACCTAATTTTCCCACTTTGATTGTAAGTGGATTTATAGCGGTAGCGGCACTTCAATCTTTTTTTGGAGGGCTGATTTTGTCCACAATTGTACAAAAGGATAGGCAATTGTTTGAATATAAATTGCAGATGGTCCAGAGTGAAATGAAAGAAAAAATATAAAGGCTGGTTGATTTATAAAATAAGCTGAATTTTCTTATTATAAAGAAATTCAGCTTATTTTGAAGTTGAGGTTGTTGCATAGTTGAAAAGAAAATGATAGAATTTAGAAATAAAAATGTAACAAATAATAAAAAATAGATGGATAAATATGAAAAGGAAGAAGAATTATGAAGTTTACAAAGAATGATACCTTGTGTATGAAAGGGATTGCTATTTTAATTATGTTCTTTCATCACAATTATCTGGGACCAGATCGATGGCTTGATTCGCCAATTAGTTTTTATCCTTTTTCAGAGAGTCAAGTTGTATATATAGCTAAATTTTTTAAGATTTGCGTAGGGATGTTTGTGTTTTTAACTGGATATGGGATGATGGCCTCTGCAAAAGAAAAAATAAAAGATAATCTGGCAATGCGTAGATATGTTGTGAACAGGTATTTGTCTATGATGTTAGGATTTTGGTTTATTTTTTTATTCGTTCAGATTGTGTCGGGTATTTTTACAAATCGATTTACGCTAATCTATGGAAATGGTATGTATGCTTGGATTTATTTTTTTATTGATGGTATGGGATTAGCACATTTATTTTCGACACCGACGTTTTGTGCTACATGGTGGTATATGAGTCTGGCAATTTTTCTGATTCTTTTATTTCCTTTTTTTAAAAAAATAATAGAAAATTATCATGAAGTTGCTTTAATCTTAACAGTATTTCTGCCGACAGCATTGAAATTGCCATATTCTGATTTTTGGAGATGGATTTTCTGTTATAGTCTGGGCATATATTTTGCGAAATACAATATTTTTACAAAGTTAAAGGAATGGTATGATTCTTTGAAATGGATAGCACAAATAGGAAGTTTTATTTGTATGACTATTTGTATGATTGTGATAGTTTTATTAAGACAAAGTGCAGGATTTGGAGTTAAGTTTCTTTATCTTTGGGAAGGTGTTGCACCGATGTATCTTATTTTGTATATCTATTTGTTTTTTACCTGGTGCAGACCACTTATGCAATTTTTTAGATTTTTAGGGAAACATAGTATGAATATGTTTTTGATTCACACTATGTTTCGGGCAATTTATTTTCACGATTTTATTTATTCTTTTTATTATATATGGCTAGATTATATTGTGCTGATTATAGTATCTTTAGCGGCATCAATTATCATCGAATTTTTAAAAAAATTAATTCATTTTCATGATATATCTAACACTGTTAAGAACATCATACTAGAGAAAATAAAGTTTGTTGAATGCAGTTAAGGATGTACGAAAGTTAAGGGCTGATAATAGTTTTTGAATTGAAAATATGGTAAACTAACATATGTACTCATATGTAGTAAGGAAAAGGAAGAGCAGAGATGAATTTATTTAGAAGAATGAAAAATATTCAGGAAGAATGGCAGGAGATTAAGCAGGAACGCTATATTTTTATGAATCAGACCGAATCGCGTCGCCTTAGTATGCAGTATGCATATCAATATAAGAATAAAAAAATAGATGACTCAATGATTCTATACGAGAGTTATTGGGGGCGAGGTATGGTTGATAATCCATATGCATTATTTCTGGAATTGCGAAAACGTGATAAACATAAGAGTTTTAAGCATGTTTGGGTATTGGATGATTTTCAGAGTAATCGACAGGTAATTGATCGCTTTCAAAATGAGAATGTTCGATTTGTATTATTTGGAAGTGAGGAGTATTTAGAAGTTTTAGCGAGTGCAAAATATTTAATTAATAATGTAACTTTTCCGCCGTATTTTATCAAGAAAGAGGGACAAGTTTATGTAAATACATGGCATGGAACTCCATTAAAAAGTATGGGGTATGAAATGGTGGATGGGAATAGTGGATCGGCAAATACAGAAAGAAATTTTCTGCATGCTGATTATTTGCTTTCGGCAAATGAAATTATGACTAGAATGTATTTAAAAAGTTATAAATTAGAAGGAATTTTGCCAGGACAAGTTATTGAAGAGGGATACCCTAGAAATGATTTGTTATTAAATACAGAGAGGGAAAACGAGTATAATTTATTAGAGTCTTACGGGGTATCAATTGATAAAGATAAAAAAATTATTTTATTTGCTCCTACTTGGAGAGAAAATGAAAATGGAGGGGCTGAGGTAAATCCAGAAGAATTATTAGGTGTGAAAGAACTTTTGGAAAAAGAGATTGATACAGAAAAATATCAAATTTTAATTAAACCACACCAATATGTGTATAAACAGTTAAAAGATTTGGAGGAATATAAGGGGCTATTGGTGCCTGCTACAGTAGATGCTAATGAATTGATGGCTGTAGTAGATATATTGATTTCTGATTACTCTAGTATTTTTTTGGATTATATGGTATTAGAACGGCCGGTTTTGTTCTATATTCCAGACCTAGAATCTTACAAGGAAAAAAGAGGGTTAGATCTTCAACCAGAAGATTTGCCGGGACCATATAGCGATAATTTGTTGGACATTGCAGATTATATTAACAATATAGAAAAGATTCAAGAAAAATATTTCGATAGTTATCAGTCTATGAGAAAAAGAGTGTGTAAGTATGATGATGGAAATGTTTCCAAAAGAATTATAGATATTGTATTTGAAGGAAAGCAAACGGACAATTCTTTTAAGGGGAAACATGACAAAAAAAGACTCTTGATTTCCTGTGGAGGATTATTAGAAAATGGAATTACTCATTCTTTCTTAAGCCTGCTAGAGCAGATTGATTATAATGAGTGGGATGTGACCGCATTGGTGGGAGATAATATAAAAGATTATGATCGACATTACAAAGTAAATCATATGAACTCCAATGTGAGAGCGTTGGTTTTGTGTGGATTTCGTGTAGCAACTTTGGAAGAAGAACAGAGACGAATGATTACCGTAAAACGAGGTTTTTATAAATCATTTTGGAAAAGAGTCTGCCCTTGGAATATGATTCGACGGGAGGTTCGGAGATTATTTGGAGAGGCAGAATTTGATTATGTAGTTGACTTTCAGGGATATGATGTGGTTTTATCCACGATATTATCACAGTGTCATGCTAAGAAAAAGTCAATTTGGCTTCATAATGATATGAAAGCAGATATGCTTAAAAAAGTTAACGGAGTGAGAAAAAACTGGGAATGTCTTTATTATAATGTTTCTTTGTATCAATATTTTGATAATTTAGTTTCCTGTAGTAATGAGGTTATGAAAGTAAATAGGGAAAAATTATCAGAGAAGAATACTTACAAAAAATTTAAAGCAGCCCCAAATACAGTAAATGAAAAAAGAATTCAAAAATTCTTAAAGAAAGAGTCCAAAATCTGTTTAAATGGAAAAGAATACTTAATAAAGAATGATATAAAAGAAGACAATGATTCAAAATCTTTAGAGATCGTTGAATTACCGGAACAAGAGTATATTAATTTTGTTACAATGGGAAGGATGTCAGTGGAGAAAAATCATTTAGCTTTAATTGAGGCGTTTGCAAAATTTCATAGACAATGTGAGAAGGCAAGATTATATTTATTGGGTTCAGGACCGTTAGAATTAAAGATCAGAAAGAGGATTGAAGAGTTAGGAATACGGGACTTTATTATTTTAACAGGAAATATCAGTAATCCGTTTGCAATTATGAAACGTTGTGATTGTTTTATTCTCCCGTCAAAACATGAGGGACAGCCTATGGTATTACTGGAAGCAAGAAGTTGTGGGCTGCCGATTATAGTTTCTGATTTTTCTACGGTCAAAGATAGCTTATATCCTGAAGGGCAACTAGTGATTGGGAATGACGAGGATAGTATATATCAGGGATTAAAGACATTTGTTGAAGGGAAAGTTCCTACTTGTGATTTTTCACTCAGTGATTACAATCAGGAAGCCTATGAAGAATTTAAGAAAGCGATACAATAGGAGAGTGGAAATGGATACATTAATTTCTTTAAAGAATTCGTACAGTGATTTTAAACAGTCATATAAAGTGCAGCTGGAACGGGCAAAAGGACAATTAAAGGACAGCATGGATTATGGAGAATTTTATCATATGCCAATTGACAGAAATAAAATGGTATTTTACTTCAGTAATTCAGATCAATATATTGAACGGATGTCGAGGGTATTGGAGATTTGTGGTGAAGGAGAATTAGAAGATTCATATGAGTTGGCGATTGTTATTGGTTCCAAGTTTCCAGAAGATTCTATACCGGTAAAATTAAGAAAATTCATCAAAAAGGAATCAACAAAAGATGCCAAAAAATTTTTTGCAGTAGCAAAATATATTATAGCGGGTGAGAGTCTTCCGAAATATTTTGTAAAAAGACCAGAACAAAAAGTTATAAGAATTTTAGAAAATATTGATAGAACTTTGTCAAGAATAGACATGGCACAACATGTAATTTCATGGATGTTAAATAGTTCCTTGATTGTCGTGGAAAATGAAGAAGACAAAAAAATTCTAAAGGAAAAATATTATTTATCAGATATTTATCAAGGAGATTTTTTAATAGTTCCGTCAACAAAGCCGAATGCTGGAAAAGAAATATTAGAGTATATAGCAGGTGAAGCCTGTTGGAAAGAAAAAATTGAATTACAAAAAAAGAATATTCTTCTTATTATGAGCACATGGGATCAAGGATTTGACGAAGAAAAATATTTACATTTAATAGCAAATGCTATAGATTATAACGAATATGATATAACATTAGTCACGAAGCGTCCGGAAAATCCAAATTCGGAAGAACTTCTTCATGATCTTAGGAAAGAAGTTCGGATTTTGTATCGAAGAGGGACATTTTCTTGCACACCGGAAGAATACACAGATATACAATATTTACTGAAAAATTTTGATTCTTTTGAGGATTTAGAGAAGGCATATACGTTATTAAATAATGAAATACTTCGGAGAGAATGTAGGCGTCTGTTTGGAGATATACAATTTTCGAAAGTGATATATATTGGGAAGCATAGTGCAATTTGGACATCAATTGCAGGATCTATACAAAATGCCTATAAAATTAGAATTGAGACAAATGACTTGGCAAGTGAATTACAGAAATGTGATACAGAGACTAAGAAAAGAGCTCACTTGAATAAAGTGAAATTACATGATTTTATATTTGATCAAATTATTTTTTCAGAAGTGTCGTTAAAAGATAGTGTTTTGAATTTGGGATATTTTAACGAAAAAAAAGTAAGGGAATTCTCTTTTCCGAGTATAATAGAAGAATTAGCACAAGAAGAATTGGGACAATATGTGGAATATCTTGAAAAGAGATATTTTATAGGACGGAGATATCAATATTTACATGGTGGCATGCATTTAGATCTTTTTCCATTACCTAAAGAAAATGAGAAAGCATATATTGCCAATGGTACGCTATGTGATATTGAAAAGCTGGTAATGTTATTTTCTGTGCTTGCAACAGAAGATGAGAATAGTTTGCTTGTTGTATATGGAGTAAGTGGAGAAGAACTAAGGGAAGTTGGGAAACGATACGGGTTGGATGATACCAAACTTGAGGTTATCGAAAGTGGAAAACTAGAGATAATCAAAGGATTGAAGACATATTTATCATTCTTTGAGGGGTATTTGACGGATGGAATAGAATGGAAATATTGCCCGATTAGATCCGCAATAGAATTATTAGATAAAAAAATCCTTTTTTATGAACAAGGAGATAAAAAAGAGGAATTAGAGAAAAGGTTTAACAATTTACAGGAATATAATAAGTATTTGAAAGATTGCTGGAGCAGTTTTTTAAATTAGCAGAACTGTCTTTGAGAAAGTCATTGAAAGGTTTAAAGTAACATGGATAAGATCAGAAAAATCATCCGATTTGTAAAAAGATTATTTTTAAAGACGCCAAAATTAAAGTTTATTTATGCTTGGCATTATAAGCATTCAAAGATTCGGGATGAACAGGTGTTGTTTGAATCCTTCCACGGAAAGGATATCTCAGATTCATCTTTGGCGATTCTTCAGGAATTTTTAAAGATGGAAGAATCAAAGAATTTTAAGATTTTCTTTGCAACGAATGATATAAACAGAGATAAGGAATTTATTGCGAAGATGCATCTTCCGGTTCAACTGGTTGATATCAATACATTTCGATATACAAAGGTATTGGCGACATCTAAATATCTCATTAATAATAGCTCATTTCCGGCCTATTTTATTCGAAGACCGGAGCAGACCTATTTGCAGACTTGGCATGGAACGCCGCTAAAAACTCTTGGAAAGCGAATGCGCTTAGGAATTGAGTCTATGTATAATGTACAACATAATTTCCTGCATGCTGATTACATTATGTTTCCAAATGAATTTACCAGAAAAGTTATTATGGAAGATTACAATTTGGAATCTCTGTATACTGGAAAAGTTGTAATGAATGGTTATCCGAGAAACAGTATTTTTATGGATCGTGAGAAAGAAAAAGAAGTTCGTCATAGGCTTGGAAATGAAAATTATACAACGATGGCTTACATGCCAACCTGGAGAGGACAGAGCAACCATGATATAAATACCGCAGAATATAATCAGCAGATCAATCAGCTGTTGAAATATTTGGATGGAAATTTGAAGGAAAATCAGAAGTTATATGTGAATTTCCATCCGATTGTACAAAAGTCAGTGAAGTTAGATCATTATGAGCATATTTATTCGTTTCCGTCAGGAATTGATAAGTATGAATTTTTGAATAGTGTGGATGCTTTGATTACAGATTATTCCAGTGTGTTTTTTGATTATTCAATTACCAGGAAACCGATTATTCTCTATATGTATGATTATGAAGAGTATATGCATGACAGAGGAATGTACTTTGATATTAAGGAACTGCCATTTAGAAAAATTTATGATCGGGAGGAATTAAAAGATTGCTTGGTATATGAGACGTTCCGTGCCGATTCTTACGATGGGGATGAGGGATATATTAAGAAGTTTCTTCCGTATGATTCAATTGATGCTGCAAAAAACATGGCAGAGTTAGTATTCCATCAGAAGAGTTGCGGTATACCAATCATTGATTATGGAAAAAATAAAGAAACGAAGAGACGGGTTCTTTATTATCCAAGTGTCAAGTCGGCACAAACAATTGATACCATAGCCAAGACTGCAAGAAAAGATAAAGATGTTGTGATTTTTGAAAAGAGATTCTTTAATCCGCCATTGAGCAGTCATCTGCATGACAATTATCTGGATGATTTTGATTATATTTTCATTACGAGAACACTTCCGCGAACTTATGCAGAAGAGGTTTTAAAGCGCAAGAGTGCAAAAGTTAGATCTCAGCTTCATAAACGGGAAATAAAACGCTGTTTCGCAGGTTTGACGATTGAACCGAAATTTCAGACGGAATATTATTATGGAGATGCCGGACAAACATTTTTCTTTCAAAGCAAGAAAATGATGGATGCTGTGATGACAGTCAATAACGATGGTATAGAGGTAGATTTTAAAGTCAAAGGTGATGGGAATCCAGAGAAACTTCTCTTGGTGAATAAGAAGAATCAAATTATCTGGACAAGAGAACTTTCAGAAAAAGAGAAAAAGGATCGTCATCTGGAAGAAAATTTCAGAGAGTTTTTGGATCTGAAACTGGCTGATATCCATGGAAGATATCAGTTGATGATTGAGGTTAGGGATCAAAAAGGCAAAAGAGTGCCATATTATCTGATTGACCGGAAAGAATATGCCAGACGGAAAGAAACATTTGATGCAATGGATAAATCATCTGTTTATATGACGGAAATTCCACAGGCACAGGTATTTTTTGAAAATATTCTGGAGCCAATGGATACAGCAATTATTCCATATATGAATGAAGCAGATGGTCGTTTTTCGATTTTTATTGGGAATCAGGCAGATTTATCGATCCGAAATATGAGAGGAGAGGTACAAAGCTTTAAAATCCGAGGATCTGTTGTTCATGTAAAGATGAAGTTTAAAAATCCGGAGGCGCCGATTGAAAATGTAATTCTGGCTTATCGAAGTAAAGTGGAGATGATAGAGTATCCATTTGATTATACGGTAAAGGAAGTTCAGGGATATTGGATGGTTGATGCGAAGATTGATATGAAAAATCTGGCATTGGAAGAATTATTCTGGGACGTATTTGCGGTGACAAAAAAGAATGGTGCAAGGATAAGAATTCATGCATTTTGGACCAAATGGCAGAGATTGAAACTGCTGTTTATGAACTATCAGTGTAATGTGGATGAGGCACATGTGATTTTCCCATATTCAACAATTACATGTAAGATGGCTTTTACCTACCGGACGAAGTCTCGTTATGATGGTTTTGATACAAAAATGAAGGAAGTGGCGGCATTTGGGGTTTATGTGTTATTGCTTCCTTACTGGAAGAGAAAAAGAGTTTGGCTTGTTTTTGAAAAGTTTTGTTCTATGGCACAGGATAATGGGTATTACTTTTTTAAATATTGTATGGAGCAGTTGCCAAAAGAAAAAAATAAACATATCTATTACATTTTGGAGAAAGATTCAGTGGATTGCGACAAAATGAAGAAGTATGGAAAACAAGTCATACCGTTTATGAGTTTTCGGCATATTCTATATAGTTTGATTGCAAATTTATACATTGCATCGGATTCAAAGAAGCATCTATATACATGGAGAGCAAAACCAAATGTAATTTCTAATAGAATCTCAAAACACAATATTCTTTTTTTACAGCATGGTGTTACTGCATTAAAAAGAGTTCACGGAATTTTCGGAACAAAGGGTTCCAGTCCAATGACACATTTTACGACGACATCAAAATTTGAACATGAAATTATAGTAGATTATTTTGGCTATGAAGCAGGAGATGCCCCGATTCTTGGATTCACTCGATGGGATGTATTAGAAGATACTTCGAGGGAAGACGAACGGATCATTCTTGCGATGCCGACATGGCGTTCATGGCTGGAAGAAAAGAGTGCAGAAGAATTTAAAAAGAGTGATTATTATCACAATTATATGCGCCTTTTACAGAGTGAGAAGCTTGCAGCAATGCTGAAAAAGAATGATGTAACTTTAATTTTCTATATTCATCCGAAGTTTAAGGATTATTTAAGTGAGTTTAATGTCAGCGGTGAAAATATTCAGCTGATTCCGTTTGGAGTGGAACCATTAAATGAAATTATAAAAAAATGTTCGATGTTGATTACGGATTACTCCAGCGTCTGTTGGGATGTCTGTTACTTAGACAAACCGGTGTTGTTTTATCAATTTGACTATGAAATGTATATGCAGGCGCATGGAAGTTATCTTGATATGGAACATGAACTGTTCGGTGATCGATACGTGGAATATGAGGCGTTGATTGATGGAATTGAAGAGTATATTGAAAATGGGTTTAAAGAAAAAGAAGAGTATGCAAAATTAAAAGATTATTATTTTGAGTATCGGGACAATGATAATAGCAAACGAACCTATGAATATATCATAGGAAAAGGCTATTAGAGTAAGGGAATGGAGAAATGGAACAGAAGAAGAGAATTAAATATATAGATCTTTGCAAAGGTCTTGGAATCTTAATGGTAACATGGGGACACATTACAAAGCTTGGGAATCCCGTAGATGTCTGGGCATCCTCCTTTAAAATGGCGATTTTTTTTGTGGCGGCAGGATATTTGATTTGCTACGCAGATTCCTATAAAAATCTGACATTGCAAAAGTATGTATGGAAATTAACAAAGTCTCTGGCTGTGCCGTATGTGACATTTAGTATTGCATCGATCGGATTTCGTTTTTTGACCATGATTATGAAACATGCAGTAGATATGGCAACTATTAAGTCTTACATTTTTGCCACGATTTCTTTGAGGGGGGTTTTTGCACTCTGGTTTTTGCCGGTTTTGATGATAGCAGAACTTATCTTTTTTTGCCTGGTAAAGTACGGAAAGTGCTGGATTCGCATAATGGTGTTATTAACCTTACCATTTCTTGGTGCATATATAGAAAATGTTATTATGGACTTTAAGATATCGTTGTCTCCATTGATGTTTGAACGTATTTCCTTTTTCCTTTTAACCATTGGAAAGGTTGCGATTGCTTTGTGGTTTTTGCAAATTGGACATTTAGGTTGCAGCTTTCTTCGAAGAGTGTCAGGTAAGTATTTTCGATTTTTGCTTGGAATTGCCTTAACTTTAGCCAATGTAATGATTTCTCAATGGAATCTTGGAGTAGATTTAAATAATATGGCTTTGGGTAACTATACTGCATTATTCTTTTTGTGTGGAGTTATGGGGTCTTTTGGAGCACTTTTAGTTTTTGAATTTTTAGAAAATTATTGGAATTTCTATATTTTAAATTATTTTGGAAAGAATTCTTTAATTCTAATGTGTACACAGCGTCCGTTTTATATTATTTCAACGGCAGCAGCAGGATGGAAAATTATTTCAGGTATGCCAGGAGTGCTGGCGTGGAGATATTATGTAGATTGTACAGGGGTCTTAATTTTAGTTATGATAATTGAATATTCTGTGATTACTTTTATGAATAGAAAGGGAAAATTTTTGTTGGGTAAATTTTAATACGTACTTTCGATCTTTTTCGGTACAAAAGGTGTCGACAAAAGTTGAATAATTGGGGATAGAATAGTATAATAACGGAAGAACGTTTAAAAATGGAGAAAGATATGAGAACATATATTGAAAATTTTAAGAAGTACAGATTCTTACTGGTAGAATTGGTGAAAAAGGGTGTGAAGCTTAAATATCGGCGCTCTTATCTTGGAATTCTTTGGACTTTACTTGAGCCGCTGTTAACAATGATTGTATTAAGTATTGTATTTGGGACACTGTTCGGAAATGATGATCCAAAGTTCCCTGTATATATTCTTTGCGGAAGGTTAATGTACAGCTTTTTTTCATCTGCAACCAATGGAGCAATGAAAGCCATTCGGACAAATTCAGGTATGATTAAAAAAGTGTATGTCCCAAAATATATTTACCCATTGTCCAGTGTACTGTTCAATTATATTATTTTTTTGATTTCATTGATTGTGTTAGTTGTGGTGGGGGTTGTACTCAAAGTATATCCAACGATCTATATGCTTCAGGCGTTAATCCCACTGATTTTGATTTTAATTACAGCATTTGGAGTTGGTATGATTTTGTCTACAATGGCTGTTTTTTTTCGAGATCTGGAATACTTGTGGTCTGTAGGATTAATGATTATAATGTATGCATCGGCAATTTTTTATTATCCTGAAAAGTTATTGAAGTCAGGATTTGATTGGATTTTGAAATGTAATCCATTGTATTTATTGATTCATAATTTTAGACAGGCGGTTTTTGGCATGCCGATGAATATGAAGTTTCTAGCCGCATCTGTTGTTTTTGCAGTTGTTAGTGTTGTTGTGGGATTGATTTTCTTCTATAAGAAGCAAGATGAATTTATTCTGCATATATAGGAGGGCATCATGGCAAAAAAAGAAGTTTTAAAAGTTGAACATGTCGGTATGAAATTTAATCTAAGTCAGGAAAAGATAGATGACTTAAAGGATTATATTATAAAATTAATAAAACGTCAGATATCATATAATGAATTTTGGGCATTAAAGGATGTTAATTTTACTTTAAATAAAGGAGACCGGCTTGGGATTTTGGGATTGAACGGAGCCGGAAAAAGTACGCTGTTAAAAGTAATTGCAGGAGTATTGAAGGCAACAGAAGGAACTGTGATGTCCAAAGGAAAGATTGCCCCTCTTTTGGAATTGGGCGCTGGGTTTGATATGCAATATACAGGAAGGGAAAATATTTATCTTTATGGTGCAGTTCTAGGATTTTCAAAAAAATTTTTAGACGAAAAGTTAGATGAAATTATAGAATTTTCTGAATTAGGGAAATTTATTGACGTACCTGTAAAAAATTATTCCTCTGGTATGAAATCAAGGCTGGGATTTTCTGTGGCCACATTGGTGGAACCGGACATCCTGATTTTGGATGAAGTACTTTCCGTTGGAGATGCAAAATTCCGTAAAAAGAGCGAGGCGAAAATTATGAGTATGTTTGATAAAGGTGTTACAGTATTGTTCGTTTCGCATTCTCTGGACCAGGTAAAGCGTCTCTGTAATAGGGCAATCTTATTAGAGAAGGGACGCATTATTTCAGAAGGTTCTATTGATGTGGTTAGTAAAGTATATGAGGAGAAGACAAAATAGGAATACGTGGAGGTATTGTAAAAATGAAAAAAGTGATTACCTACGGAACTTTTGATTTGCTTCATGCAGGTCATATTAATTTATTAAGGAGAGCAAAGGAACTTGGAGATTACCTGATTGTTGTAGTGTCTTCTGATGAATTTAACTGGAATGAGAAGCACAAGAAATGTTATTTTAGTTATGAAGATCGTAAGCAATTAGTGGAAGCTGTACGTTATGTAGATTTGGTAATTCCAGAGAATAGCTGGGATCAGAAAATCTCTGATGTAAAAGAGTTTAAAGTGGATACTTTTGTTATGGGAAATGACTGGGAAGGAAAGTTTGATTTCCTGAAAGAATATTGCGAGGTAGTGTATCTTCCGAGAACAGAAGGCATTTCCACAACAAAGATTAAGCAGGATTTGGGATTAAGTGGAAAATAATAATTGTACAAAAGAAGGACGACAGGAGGTTCTTATGAATATAAAAAAAGTAAGAAAAGCAGTGATTCCGGCAGCTGGACTGGGGACAAGGTTTTTACCGGCAACAAAGGCCATTCCAAAAGAAATGCTTCCAATTGTAGATGTTCCGACCGTTCAATATATTGTGGAGGAAGCAGTAGAAAGTGGAATTGAAGAAATTCTGATTATTACAAATTCTAATAAGCATTGTATGGAAAATCATTTTGATAAGGATTATGAGCTGGAAATTCGACTGAAGGAGTCAGGAAAGATGGCTCAGGTAAAGATGATTAATGATATTGCAGATCTTGCTAATATTTATTATGTACGTCAAAAAGAACCAAAGGGATTGGGACATGCAGTTTTATGTGCGAAATCTTTTATCGGCAATGAACCTTTTGCAGTTCTTCTTGGAGATGATGTGGTTGTGAATAAAGAAGGAGACCCGGCATTAAAACAGTTGATTAGCGCTTATAATAAGCATGGTGCTTCTGTTGTGGGAGTTCAGACTGTGCCGCAGGATCAGGTCAGCAAGTATGGAATTGTGGCACCCAATAAGAATGTTCTCGCGGATGGCCGGGCAGTAAAACTTGATAATATGGTTGAGAAGCCATCGGTGAAAGAGGCTCCGAGTCAGATGGCTGTTCTTGGACGTTATGTTTTGACACCGGAGATTTTTGAATTATTAGAAAATCAGGGTGTCGGAGCAGGAGGAGAGATTCAGTTAACAGATGCGATTTGCCGTCTGATTGATACGCAGGCTGTTTATGCTTACGATTTCGAGGGAATTCGATATGATGTGGGAGATAAATTCGGATTTATTAAAGCCACCATTGATTTTGCCTTGGAACGTCCGGAGTTAAAGGAGCAAGTAATGGGCTATATTCAGTCAATTGCAGAAAATAAATAAGTGTTCGGCAAGAATGATGTGATGATTCTTGGATTTTGAGAGGAATTCTGACCGTGATGGATAAAGAAATATCTTTTACCGACGGAATTCTTCTTTTCTTTATGATAGAACACTTTTCGAATTTTTTATAAATATGCAGGAGTAAAAAATGCAGAAGATAGAAATTACCACTATATGGAAATGTAAAAAAAAGCGGAAAATTGCAGCAGCAATCATAAAATTATTGGCAGCGGTGATGGTATTTGGATATTTTGTATCTCAGCAGATGTATATGGCACATGGAGACTTTTTTGTAAAACGGAGCCTGTTTGTCGGATGTGGTTTTCTGTTTATGATCTTTGTGTCAGTCACAAGCATAAAATTAAATCCGATATTTGATCGTATTATTTCAATTGCAGTTGCTTTGATAGCGCCGATTACAGCATGGATTTTCACAGAAATACTGGTCAACGAAGCAAAGTGTGCCTTTCCGCCGACACCAATTCTGGAAAAAGAACCTCTTTGGATTGGGCTTAGCCTTTTAACGATTATATTAATTTATCTTGTGATTATGGTCATAACAAACAGTCTGCGGGTGGCAGCGTTTGCAATCCATGCAATTTGTATTGGTCTTAGTATTGCCATTTGTATTGTTTATGATTTTCGGGGAATTCCGATGATGGCACCGGATGTATTGACTGTGAAGACGGCAACCAGTGTCATGGGAAATTATACCATTGAATTGACTTTCAAGCAGTATGCAGCTGTATTTTTTACGATGTTGGTTCTATATTTATTTTTAAGTCTGAGAGAGGTAAAATTTATTAAAAAAATTTGGCTCAGAGGAGCCGCAGCGATTCTCATTTGTATCTGCTCCGTAATGTTTGTGCAAAAAACTGTGTTTTCAGATTACATGCAAAATAAAGGCATCAATATACGGATGTTTCGCCCTATGGAAAGTTATCAAAAATATGGGATGGCTGTAACGTTTGTTCGGAGTGCAGGATATGCCAGAATCAAGAAGCCGGATGGATACAGTCTGGAGAAAGTAAAAGAAATTACGAAACAATATGAAAAAACAAGTAAAGCAGCGCACCTTAAGGAGAGTAAAAATCCTAATATTATTACAGTTTTAAATGAGTCTTTTTCTGATCTCAGTGTACTTGGAGATTTTAAAACGAACCAGGATTATATGCCGTTTTTCCATAGTTTAAAGAAAAATTGTGTAAAAGGGTACACCTATGCATCCATTGTAGGAGGACAAACTGCGAATACGGAGTTTGAATTGTTAACTGGGAATTCCCTTGGATTTTTGTCGGCAGGTACAACTGCGTTTCAGCTTTACATTCATGATACAATGCCGTCGTTGGTCAGCAATTTAAAGAAAGATGGATATTCTGGAAATAAAGCAATGCATCCGTTTAACCCTTATAATTATAACCGACCGGCTGTTTATAAATACTTAGAATTGACTGATTTTATTGATAAGTATGATTTTGCCAAAGATACAAAAAAAGTACGAGAATATATCTCAGATGAAGCAATGGTGGAAAAAATCATTGAAGAATATGAAAAGAATCGAAAAAAGACAAATGCTCCATTTTTTATGTACAATTTAACAATTCAAAATCATAGTCCTTATGATAAGGACAGCAGTAATTTTGATCAGCCAATTAGGATTGAAGACAGCAAATTTGATTCAGAGGCAAACCGCTATTTAAATCTAATCAAATACTCTGATGACAGTTTAAAAAAATTAGTAGGATATTTTGCACGGCAGAGCGATCCAACAATCATTATTTTTTTAGGAGACCATCAGCCAAGATTGACTGATCGATTTATGAATAAAATTACCAATGGAAAGTACCAGACGTGGAACAGCGAAGAAATGATGAAACGATATCAGGTACCGTTTGTGATTTGGGCAAATTATGATATTGATGAAAAATATATTGAGAAGACCAGTATGAATTATTTACAGAGTATTCTTGCTGAAACAGCAGATATTAAAATGTCCGGGTATCAAAGATTTTTAAATGATGTAAGAAAGAGTGTGCCTGTGATAACTTCTCAAGGATATTGGGGGAAAAATGGAAAGTTTTATCAGTTAGAGGATAAGAACTCACCATATTATGATATAATACAAGAGTATCGTATTATTCAGTATAATATGATGTTTGATACAAGAAACAGGGAAGATAGTTTCTTTTATGTAAAAAAATGATAGAGGAGTTTGCAGATGAAGCAGTTGATAAAACAAATTACAATTCAAATTTATAAAGTTTTGACGTATCTGATTCCGGTGAACAAAAAAATTGTAATATTTCAAAGCAGCAATGGACGAAATTATACGGGAAATCCTAAATATATTTATGAGGAAATGGTTCGTCAGGGTTTGGATCGGGAATATGAGTGTATATGGTTTTTATTTGATACCAGGTTAAATATTCCAGGTAGATGCAAAAAGATCAGAAATAATTATTTTCCTTATTTTTGGTATTTGATGCGCGGCGGAATTTGGATTTTTGATAGTCGACAGCCGCTTTATGTGCGAAAGAAAAAGAGTGTTACCTATATACAAACATGGCATGGTACTCCTTTAAAGAAATTAGCATTGGATATGGATCGAATGGATATGGGAGGAAGTTCTAATATTGAGGAATATCACAGGCAATTTCGTTTGACATGCAGAGATTGGGACTATTTAGTTTCACAAAATAGATTTTCTACGGAAATTTTTCGATCATGTTTTGACTTTCGTGATCGTCCTATATTGGAAATTGGATACCCGAGAAATGATATTCTGATTCGGGAAAATGTTCCGGAAAGAGTGCAGAAATATAAGAAAATACTGGGGCTCCCATTGGACAAAAAAATTATTTTATATGCACCTACATGGAGAGATAATGAGTACAGTGAAAAAGGTAAATATAAATTTGCATCAAAGCTGGATTTTGATATGATGAAGAAAGCCTTAGAGGATGAGTATATTTTTATTGTAAAATATCATTATCTGGTATCTGATCAAATTGACTGGAGTCCGTATCGAGGCTTTGTTTATACGTTTGATGAGACAAAGGACATTGCATGGTTGTATTTGGTTTCGGATATGCTTATTACAGATTACTCATCTGTGATGTTTGATTATAGTTTGCTCCGAAGACCAATGCTGTTCTTTGCTTATGATTTGGAAGAGTATAAGGAGAATTTAAGAGGTTTTTATTTTGACTTTGTGGGCGAGGTGCCTGGACCGGTTTCTCAGACTACGGAACAGCTGATTGAAGATATCAAACAATATGATGAGAAAATATGGAAAGATAAATATGAGGTTTATCATAAGAAATTCAATCATATAGATAATGGGCATGCATCTGAAAAAATTATTGATATAATGCAAAAAGGAAGCATATAAAGTCAGGAGGTTGAAAGTTATGGTAACGATTCTTTTAGCGACATTGAACGGAGAGGATTATTTAAAAGCGCAGTTAGAATCCATTGCAGCTCAGACCTATGAAAACTGGCAGCTGGTGGTGGGAGATGACGGTTCTACGGATTCTACCATCAGTATTTTAGAGGAATTCAGCAGACAGCATGCAAATCAGGTGACCATTCTTAAAAATGATCCGCCGACCGGAAGCGCTAAAGATAATTTTATCTCGCTGCTGCGCAATTCTTACGGACCATATTTTATGTTTTGCGATCAGGACGATGTGTGGAAACCGGATAAAATTTATTTGACGCTTCAAAAAATGGAGTCTCTTGAGACGCGGTATGGAGAAAAGACACCGATTTTAGTTCACACGGATTTATCTGTGACCGATCATAATTTAGAGATGATTGCAGAGTCATTCTTTCAATATGCCAATATTCCGAAACGAATTTTTTTGAATCAGCTCATTGTACAAAACTCTGTGACAGGATGCACTGTTATGATGAACCGGTGTTTGCAGCAATATTTTTTAAGGGTTCTGCCGGTTTCTAAGATTATTATGCATGACTATTGGGCGGCGTTGATTGCAAAAGTTTTTGGAAAGATCGGGTTTGTCAATGAACCAACACTGTATTACAGACAGCATGGCAAAAACACGTTGGGGGCAAAGGATTCTAAGAATCCTGCCTTTTTATACCAGAGGCTGAAAGACGGAAAAAATTATTATCGCCGTATGATGATTGAATCTATGGAACAGATTCAGGGATTTGTGGATGTCTACGGAGAGGAAATTGATAATCTGGATGTATTTGAGTTGCTGAAATGCTATGGCGAATTGTATTATAAAGGAAAGATTCGCAGGCTGGCATTTTACAGAAATCATCATGTATTAAAGGAAGGGAATATCCGAAAGCTTATGCAGTGGCTTTGGGGGTAATGAATTTTTATGAAAAAAGCAGCGGGACTTTTTATAAAATATCTAGTGATGTATTTATCATGTCTATTTCCCAGAAGCCGAAAAATTTATATTTTCGGTGCCTGGCTGGGACAGCAGTATGCGGATAATCCCAAATACCTGTTCCTGGAAGCTCAAAATCATTCGGGGATACGCCCGATCTGGATTACAAAGAATCCGGAGGTTTGTAAAAGAATCCGAAATATGGGATATGAAGCGTATATGTTCGGAAGTTTCAGGGGCATCTGGATGCAGCTGCGTGCAAAATATGTGGTGGTCTGCAATGGAATCAGTGATGTTAATCATACGTTTATGGGGCGGGCGGTGTTCTTAAATCTCTGGCATGGAGTTCCATTGAAAAAGATTGGCTATGATGATGACAAAATGAAAAATTGGGACAGCAGAGGACAAAAAATACGCAGAGCGATTCAGCAGTTTCCTCTCGGAAAAGAATATGTTACGGCAACCAGTTCCTTTTACGGAAAAGTTTATGAGAGTGCATTTCGCAGACCCAAAAGCCATATATTAATTACCGGACAACCGCGAAATGATCTGTTTTACGACCACAAGAAAATTTTTGACCCGGAGCATGCACTTCGGAATGCAGCGCGAGGGAGAAAGGTTATTTTGTATACGCCGACGCATCGGAAAGAAGGAAGAGAAACATTTCCTCTTTTGCAGCAGTTTGATTTGCAGAGACTGGATGCGTGGTGCGGCGAACATCACAGCGTATTTGTCATAAAGCTTCATTTTTATCATAAAAATGAGAAGATGGACGTGTCATCCTATCCTAATATTTTAGATATGACGGATCAATCGGCAGACATTCAGGAATTGCTGATGGATACGGACCTTCTGGTAACGGACTATTCCAGTGCCTATATTGATTATCTGCTTCTGAATCGTCCGGTGGTATTTTATAATTTTGATTTTGAGGATTATCTTTTGAATGATCGGGAAATGTATTATGAATATGATTGCGTGACCCCCGGATACAAAGCGGAAAATTTTGATCAGCTATTGGAAGAATTTGAACGTCTGGCAGACGGAGAAGACCGATTTGTAAAAGAAAGAGAAGAAGTCAGGAATCTTTTCTACTGCAAAGAAGGACAGCGGGCTGTGGGAGAACATCTCCTGAGGTTTTTAAGTACCGTCAGATAGATATCAAAATCGCAGAAAGCGGACTCTTCGGAGTCCGCTTTCTCATGATATAGGAAAGTCAGAACTTTTCTATATCATAAAATGTTCTGCGACAAGGAAATATTGTTTGGAATTCAAATCAGTAGCCCGCTCGCCATATAATTTTTTGATTGATTTTTGATAACTCTTCGCTGACTTGATAGTTGGAAGTGCCGAACAAATATTTATGAGCACGGATGGCATTTTCCTCCAGAGTTGTGGGAAATCCGTAGTACGTGCCGTAATAACGCATTTCTTTTTGATCCCACGGAAAGCCCTGCTGGTCTTTGATATCATATTTCATCACAGATAAAAACATAGAAAACAGTTCGCTCTGTTCCATGTTGGTTTTTACCTGCGGAAGAATCTGATCCATCATAGACATCAGTTTCAGAGGACTGCGTTTTCCTTTTTCAAAAATCTTTTGAAGCACCTCTCTTTGGCGTCCGGCACGTGCCAAATCACCTCCGCTTGTGTAGCGGATGCGGGAGTAGGCAACTGCCTGATTTCCATCCAGAGTATAGGTTCCTGCCTTTGGAATCTGACTGGAATTACCGCCGTTGATGCGATTCATATCTTTGATGTAACTATTTAAATTCTTTAAAATATCTTTTGGAATTTCTACTTCAATTCCGCCCAGAGAATCCACTAAATCTGCAAGAATTTTAAAATTCACAGTGGCATATTTTTCGATGTTCAAGTCCAGATTCCGGTTGATGGTGCTGACAGCCAGTTCCGGTCCGCCCCAGGAATAGGCAGCGTTGATTTTGCTGTACTTTCCATTGATGCTCAGAAAAGTATCCCGGTAAATGGATAAGAGTTTTACTTCCTTTGTCTGATTATGAATACTGACTACGATAATGGAATCGGAGCGGTTTCCGCGGTCAGACATGCTTCCGGTCTGGGAGTCGATTCCGAAAAATGCATAGTTGGTATAATTCTTCATATTGGTATCTTCATTGACTGTAACAAGCTGTGTTTGATCCAGTTTTTTTGTCTGAATATTTCCAAGCTTCATATAAACGGTTCCCAGAAGAATTCCGATGAATAAAAGAAAAAGAAACAGCAGAAAGATGAGAGTCCGGATTGGGGAATGTCGTCTTTTTTTCACATGTGATTTACTCATAAGTACCTCCCAAATGATGGACGGATGTCCATTTTTTAATACGCATTTTTATTGACAAAGCCTTTGAATACAGTTAAAAATAAAATCTTAATATCAAGACCAAGAGACCAGTTTTCGATATAATACAGATCATGTTCAATGCGGCCCCGAATGGAAGTGTCTCCGCGGAAGCCATTGACCTGAGCCCATCCTGTGATTCCCGGCCGAACCTGATGTTTGATCATATAACGTGGAATTTCTTCCTTAAATTTCTCTACAAACAGAGGACGTTCCGGTCGGGGACCAATCAGACTCATATCACCGCGCAGAACATTCCAGAATTGAGGAAGCTCATCAAGGCTTGTTTTGCGGATGATTTTCCCGATTGGTGTAACGCGGGCGTCATTTTTGGTTGTCCATTGTTTGGCTTCTTTTTTCGGATCTTGTACTCCCATGGAACGGAATTTATACATTTTAAAAGGTTTGTTTCCAAGTCCGATCCGCTCCTGAGCGAAAAGAATCGGTCCGGGAGAGCTCTTTTTGACTAAAAGTGCAACAATGAGCATAATCGGAGAAAATAAAATCAGTGCAAACACAGAGCCGATAATGTCAATGAGACGTTTGACCATCCGGTTGAACGTGTTGGTTAAAGGAACGTTCCGAATATTAATGACCGGAAGACCGTCTAAGTCTTCTGTATATGGATTGGTGGAGATGAAATTATAATAATCCGGAACAAATTTTGTGTGAACCCCGGATTTTTCACAGATACTGACGATATTTTCCAATTTGTTGTATTCGTTCAAGTTGAGTGTTATGGCAACTTCATCTAAAGAAGTATTTTCCAGATAAGATGCAAGATCTGCCAAAGTTCCGATTTTTTCAATTCCCCGGTATTCAAAATTTTCACTGACGATATCATCAAAAATTCCGTGAATCTGCAGTCCCCAATGCGGGTTTGCTTTGATTCGATCGATATAAGCGGCGGCGGATGTGCTGAATCCCACAAAAACTGTATGTTTGATGTTCCGTCCCTTTTTTCGGTTTGCTTTTAAGAATTTGCGGAGAATATACCGTGAGAGAACTCCGAATGTAAAGTTAAATGCATAGAATAGCAGATACAGCGCTCGAGGAAAGTTCTGGATCTGGAATATGGTAATAATAAAAGCCGAAATACCCAGTCCCAGAAGATTGGCTTTTAACAGGTTTATAAGTTCTCTTGAGCCTCGTTGGTAACGTTTTGGAGTATATAATCCAAAAAAAGAATATAATAGCAGAAGAATGATCAAAGCGCCGATCAAAGGCTGCTGGTATCTGAGGAACTCAAAATAATAGCGATTTCGTTCAAATAAATCTCCGTTAAATTCAAAATTAAAAATATGAAATTTGAATCGGGCAAAGTAAGCCGCATAGCCTGAAAGGTAGATGCAAAGGGCGTCCAGCAGCACGTGTAGCCGATTTAAATAGGTTTGGTTTTGCTTAATCATAAAAATACTCCTTTTTCACTCTCTACATTATATAAGAAAAAATCATTTGGTACAATGGGAAGTTTTCTTATCTTTTTCTTATTTTTATAACAAATTAAACACAATTTTTACACATTTATCGGGTATATTGAAAACATGAAGAACGCAGATGAAAGGAGAACAATATCATGAATGAATATAATCATAAAAATCAGGATGACAAATGGAAGACCTCGGAGGAATGGCGTGCGGAGGAGAATGATAAGAAAAAGAACAAAAGGGGAAGACGATACTGGCTGAAGCTTGCCGGCTCCGCGGTTGCCTTCGGTTTGGTTGCAGGACTTGTGATGCAGGGAGTAAACTATGGGTTTTCAAAAGCCGGAATTGGAGGAAGCACAACTCAGCTGGCAACGACAAAGACGGTCAGCAGCTCCGGTTCGAGCAGTTCCGGCAATGATTTATCAGAGGTTGCAGAAAATGTAATGCCATCCATTGTATCCATTACAGGTAAATTTGAAACAACATCTCAGGGATGGTTTGGACAGCAGCAAAGCAGCGAGACAGAGGGTGTTGGATCTGGAATTATCATTGGAAAAGAAGATGGGAAGCTTTTGATTGTCACAAACAATCATGTGGTAGAAGATGCAAAATCTCTTTCTGTTGGATTTGTAGATGGAGAGAGCGCAAGCGCAACCATTCGAGGAACAGATTCGGATGCGGACCTTGCCGTGGTGGAAGTAAAAACAAGTGATATGAAATCTTCAACACAGAAAAAAATTGCGGTGATTACGCTGGGAGACTCTGACAGCCTGAAGACCGGTGAGCGTGCGATTGCCATTGGAAATGCGCTGGGCTATGGCCAGTCTGTAACCGGAGGCTATATTAGCGCCAAGGATCGAGAGGTTCAGCTGACCGATACTACAATGACATTGATTCAGACCGACGCCGCAATCAATCCGGGAAACAGCGGAGGCGCTTTGTTAAACAGCAAAGGGGAACTGATTGGTATTAATACTGTAAAATATGCATCTGAGGATGTGGAGGGAATGGGCTATGCAATTCCGATCAATACAGCAAAACCGATTATCAATAGTCTGATTAAAAACGAGGCGGTAAAAGAATCAGAACAGGCATATCTCGGAGTTTCCGGACAGACCATTGATAATTCTATGGGAAGCCAGTTTGATATGCCGTCCGGCGTCTATGTACAGCAGGTGGTAAAGGGATCACCGGCACAGTCTGCAGGCATCAGCGCAGGGGATATCATTGTAAAATTTGATGGAAGAGATGTCTCCACAATGGACGGATTAAAAGAAAGAATTTCCAATATGAAAGCTGGAAAGAAAGTGAAGGTTGTAGTAAAACGGCAAAATCAGATGGGAACTTACGTTTCTAAGACTTTAACGGTGACTCTTGGCAAAAAATCTGATGCGCCGAGCACAAGCAGTAATCGTAACAGCAATAACAGCAGCAGCGACAGCTACAGCAATCAAAGCGCTTATGATTTCGCGCAGTAAAATCTATTGAAGAAGTATTGTAAAAAAGATATAATGGATCTATAGAGAAAGGAACACTCTGCATTGGCAAGTGTTCCTTTTCACAGTTTATTCATTGATACAAGAGGAAAGGAGTGGAGCATGGTCTTACTGGAGATAGAGCAGATTAAGAAGTTTATGGCGGGATTTCTTGGCGGAAATTTATTTGATGATTTTTTAATGAGAGAAGGAAAGTTAGCAATGAATATTGCATATGAATTTAATGGAAGGGTTCTGAAAGAGTTTTATGATACGGAAGAATGGGAACAATATCAACAATATCCCTGTGTTCCGTGGGAGCAGGAAAAAGAAAAAGTTTTTGCTTTGATGAAGGGGAAAAAAACGCCGTTATCCTTTCAATTTGTGATGATGCTGAAACCGGACTTGATTCATGAGTTTTTAGAGAAGTATCGTTTGTCGGTCCGCGAGGAGGAAATTGCGGGTTTGTTTTTAAATATGATGTATGATCGGAAGCGTTTAAAATGTACTGGCGGCGTGTCCAGAAAAACATTTGTGATGGATCGGACGCTGGAAGAGGCGTGGGACCTGGAAGTCAAAAATCGTTTAAAGGAGCTGATGTAATTTTATGAAATTTTTTAAGCAGCTTTGTCAGGGAGCTCTCATTGGCATGGCAGGATTTATGCCCGGAGTCAGCGGAGGTACGCTGGCAGTTTCTATGGGGATCTACGATAAAATTCTTTATGCAGTAAATCATTTTACGAGAGCGCCAAAACAGAGTCTGCGAATTTTACTGCCGATTGCCATTGGCGGAGCGGCTGGACTGCTGGGACTGTCCTATGGACTTCGGGGGTTGTTTGAGAAGTTCCCGGTTCAGACCAATTTACTGTTTGCCGGTTTAATTCTCGGAGGAATTCCGGATCTGATCAGAACTGCCGGGAAAGAGAAGGCTTCCTTGGGAAATATTTTGCTGTTTCTTCTTTTTTTCGGAGTGATTGCAGGACTTCCATTTTTGGGAAACAATGGAACCAAGGTGGTGTTAGAGCCTGCAGCTTTGACGGCGTTTAAAATGTTTGGAATTGGAGTTTTGGCTGCGCTGACTATGGTTGTTCCTGGAGTCAGCGGGTCTGCCATTTTATTGGTAATGGGATATTATCAGCCGATTTTAAATGAGATGACAGATTGTATCAGTGGATTTTTTCAAATGGATTCCTGGTGGATGGTGCGGGGAATTCTGATTTTCGGACCGATGGCTCTCGGTATGGCGGCAGGGGTCATTTGGACGGCGTCTTTGATGGAATATTTATTGGAACATCAGCGTGGAAAGACTTATTGGGGAATTCTGGGTTTGGTTTTTGCATCGTCTGTAGGGATTTTCACAGAAATTGGAAAGTTTTCTGTTGATTTTTTCACAATCTTAACCGGGATAGCAGCCGTTGCGGCGGGAATTTTGTGGTCAGGCAAGATCGGAGAGAAAGAATCCTAGTTTCTGTATTTCTTTTTTGATCAGGGTATGATAGAATAAGTAGTAATCAATACTATATAAGAAAGTGTTTAAAAGGAGATACGATCATGAGTTTCCATATTGTGTGCGACAGCTGTACAGATTTAGTGAAAGAAGATTTTGACAGAGGATGTTATTCGTGGGTTCCTCTGACTTTGTTGGTAGACGGAGAAGAGATTGTTGATGATCAGACGTTTGATCAGGACGTTTTTTTAAAGAAAGTGGCGCAGAGCAGGGGTGAGGTGAAATCTGCATGTCCCGCACCGGAAAGTTATATGGACGCTTATCATAAAGCAGATGATATTTATGTTGTAACATTATCCGCAGAATTAAGCGGTTCCTATAACAGTGCAGTCTTGGGGAAAAATCTCTATGAAGAAGAACATGGAAAAAAGAACATTCATGTTTTCAATTCCAGAGGGGCGTCCACAACTCAGCTTTTAACGGCAAGAAAAATTTATGAATTGGCAGAGCAGGGGCTTTCTTTTTCTGAGGTGGTGGAAAAAACAGAAACATATATTACAGATCTCAGGACTTATTTTGTACTGGAGACATTAGAGGTGCTGAAACGAAACGGACGTCTTTCCAGACTGTCTGCAACGATTGCAGGCGCACTGAACATCAAGCCGGTTATGATTGGAACCAGAGAGGGCGTCATACAGAAAGCGGCGCAGGCCCGCGGAATTAAGAAGGCTTTGGCAAAAATGATAGATCATATAGCTCAGGAGAACGGAAGTTTAGAAGGTCATTCTATGGCAATTGCCCACTGTAATTGCCCGCAGAGAGCTGAGTATGTAAAAGAACTTGCAAAGAAGAATCTGAATATAGAAGATGTGTCGATCATTGATACAAAAGGGGTCAGTAGTCTGTATGCATGCGATGGAGGAATCATCGTGTCGTTTGAGGCGTAGGAGTCTATGGAGTACAAAGAAAGGGAGATGCCAATGGATGGATTGGCGTCTCCCTTTCTTTGTTATTATTTTAACGTTATTTTGCACAAAAATTGAAAAGATTGTCATGAAATTAACGTTAAAATTGCACAAAAATCGGTTGCGTTTCCAAGCTTTGAAAGTTATAATAATAAGAACTAAATTCTATTTTTGCTTTGCGAAAAAATAAGAACGGATGGCTCCGTTGTATAAAAGGAGGAAATGTATGAGTCGTTTAGAATTATGGACTCCGAATCAGGCTCAGCTGGTGGTTGAGGGACTGTATAAAGATTTGGAGCGAAGAATTGAATCCAGCCCTCCGGGATTATGTCCGGTTGATATGTCCAGAGCCTTTTTGGAGATTTGCCATGCCCAGAGCTGTGGAAAATGTGTGCCGTGCCGCGTAGGACTCGGACAATTAAAAAATTTAATTACGGATGTATTGGATGGGAAAGGAGATTTGAAGACTCTTGATTTAATTCAGGAGACGGCACAGTCTGTGATGGAATCAGCAGACTGTGCCATTGGTTATGAGGCGGCAAATATGGTGTATAAGGGAGTAATTGGATTCCGTGAGGATTATCTGGAGCACATTTTGCATCACCGTTGCTTAAGTACCTTAAAGCAGCCGGTTCCGTGTGTATCACGATGTCCGGCAAGAGTGGATATTCCGGGATACATTGCGTTGGTTCGGGAAGGAAGATATGAGGACGCCATTCGTCTGATTCGGAAGGATAATCCATTTCCGACAACCTGCGGATTCATTTGTGAACATCCTTGCGAGGCTTTGTGCAGAAGAAATATGATTGACGATGCAGTGAATATCAGAGGTTTGAAACGGATGGCAGCGGATGCGGCGGGATATGTGGCACCGCCGGAATGTGCGCCGTCTACCGGAAAAAATGTAGCGGTTGTGGGCGGAGGTCCGGGAGGATTAAGCGCCGCCTATTTTCTTCAGCTGATGGGGCATCAGGTTACGGTATATGAGATGCTTCCGAAACTGGGTGGAATGCTTCGCTATGGAATTCCAAATTACCGCCTTCCGAAAGAACGATTGGATGATGATATTCAGGCAATTTTAGATACGGGAGTACAGGTTGACTGCGGAAAAGTGATCGGAAAAGACTATTCCATTGCAGATTTGAAGGAACAATATGATGCTGTGTTAATTACCATTGGCGCCAGCACCGATAAGAAATTAGGTTTGGAAGGTGAAGATGCACAGGGTGTGATTTCGGCAGTGCAATTTCTTAGAAATGTCGGTCACGGTACACAGGATCATTTGGAAGGAAAAGAAGTTGCAGTAATTGGAGGCGGAAACGTTTCGATGGATGCAGTACGCACCGCAGTCCGGCTTGGAGCGAAAAAAGTCAGCATCGTTTACCGCAGAAGAGTGGCAGATATGACGGCGCTTCCGGATGAAATCCGCGGAGCAGAAGCGGAAGGAGTGGAAATCAGGACCTTGATGGCGCCTTCCAAAATTGAAAAAGATCAGGATGGCAATGTCAAGGGAATTTGGGTAACACCGCAAATGATTAGTGAAATTCAAGACGGAAGAGCCAGTGTAAAATCAACGGGAGAAAAGGATCAGCTGATTCCGTGTCAGTGTCTGATTGTTGCAATTGGGCAGGATATCGAGTATCAGCACTTTGAGGAAGCCGGAGTACCGGTTCAGCGGGGAAGAATCAACACGGAAAAATTCGGCGGTTTTGATAAGATGCCGGGGGTATTTGCCGGCGGGGACTGTGCTACGGGACCGTCTACGGTAATTTCTGCCATTGCGGCGGGAAAAGTAATCGCTGCCAATATTGACGAATATCTAGGATATCATCATGAAATTACTTCCGGAGTCTTGGTTCCGGAACCGAAAGCCGAAGATAAACCGTCTTGTGGAAGAGTGAATCTGACAGAAAGAGAGGCGGGAGAGAGAGTTCTTGATTTTGAAGGCGTAGAAAATTGTATGACGAAGAGGGAAGCCTGTCAGGAGGCATCCAGATGTCTGCGCTGCGACCACTTTGGCTTTGGCGTTTTTAAAGGAGGGAGGGATATGAAATGGTAAATATCACCATCGACCATAGAAAGGTTTCAGTGCCGGAAGGTACGACAATTATGGATGCGGCTGCATTGTTAAATATTACAATTCCGAGACTTTGTTTTTTGAAAGATATCAACGAGATTGGCGCGTGCCGTGTTTGCGTGGTGGAAGTTCAGGGGCAGAACCGGCTGGTGACTTCCTGCAATAATGTGGCAGAAGAAGGAATGGTCATTTTTACCAACAGTCCCAAAGTGCGGAGAAACCGAAGAGATACGGTTTCTATGATTATGTCCCAGCATGACGGAAATTGCATGAATTGCGTCCGAAGCAGGAACTGCAGTCTTCAAGCCATTGCAAATGATTTAAATATTGTAGATAATCCATATAAAAAAGAGCTGACGCTCCAGGAGTGGGATACAAAATATCCTCTGATTCGAGATGCAAATAAATGTATGAAATGCATGCGGTGCATTCAAATTTGTGATAAAGTTCAGGGGATGCATATTTGGGATGTGATTGGAACCGGCTCTCGAACAACGGTTGGGGTTTCGGGAAATCGTGAAATCCGGGAAGCAGATTGTGCGCTTTGCGGTCAGTGTATTACCCATTGTCCGACAGGAGCATTAAGAGAGAGAGATGACACCGACGAGTTTTATCGCGCTCTTGCAGATCCGAAGAAAGTGGTTGCGGTTCAGGTAGCGCCGGCGGTGAGAACTGCATGGGGAGAATCACTGGGATTAACAAGACAGGAGGCGGATGTCAGGAAAATTGCAGATGCACTTCGGAGAATGGGAGCGGACTACGTGTTTGACACGACATTTTCTGCAGATTTAACAATTATGGAGGAGGGAACGGAGTTTCTGAATCGTTTACAAGCAGGGGATCTCGAAGAATATCCGATGTTTACATCCTGCTGCCCGGGCTGGATTCGTTTTATCAAAAGCCAGTACCCGGAAATGGTGGGAAGACTTTCTACTGCAAAATCGCCTCAGCAAATGTTTGGTGCAGTGATGAAAGGTATTTTTGCCGAGAAAATCGGAGTCAAACCGGAGAATTTATTTACGGTTTCCATTATGCCTTGTCTGGCAAAAAAAGCAGAGAAGGAAATGGATTTATATTATAAGGAGTATGCCGGGAAAGAAGTGGACTGCGTTTTAACTACAAGGGAACTGGACCGACTGATTCAGGCGGATCATATTGATCCCAAGACACTGCAAATTACAGAGTTCGATCAGCCGTTTGCGGAAGGAACCGGAGCCGGGGTCATTTTCGGGGCAACCGGAGGTGTGATGGAGGCTGCGCTCAGATCTGCGTATTATCTGGTAACAGGAGAAAATCCGGAGGTCGATGCATTTCAGGAGGTGCGAGGGTGCGAAAGAGACGGCTGGAAGGAGGCAAAATTTAAGATTGCCGGAAATGAAATTGCCATCGCTGTGGTCAGTGGTTTAAAGAACACGAGGGATTTGATGGAGGCTGTAAAAAACAAAGAAGTGAAGTATCAATTTGTGGAAGTGATGGCCTGTCCGGGCGGCTGCTCCGGAGGAGGCGGGCAGCCGATTCACGAGGGGTGTGAGCTGGCGGAAGAGAGAGGAGAGAATCTATATTTTCTGGATCAGAATGCCAAGTTGAGATTTTCCCATGAAAATCCGGATATTACAGCCCTTTATCAGAAGGAGCTGGCTGCGCCAAACTCTCCAAAAGCGCATCAACTTCTCCATACAGAGCATATTGCACGGAAAGAAATATAATATTTATATTAAAATGTATTCCAAGAAAAGGAAGGGAAGTTGTACCAAAAGGCATAGTCGGACGACTGTGCTTTTTTGGTATTTAATTAATAGATGTTTGTTTTATGCTTTGATGCTTTATCATGTAAAATTGCTTCTTTTTTTGTACATTTATTTACAGAAGCCTGTTTTTTCGCTATAATATAGCCTAATAGTCTGAAAGGAAATTCAGACAAGAGGATGGAGCATATGTACCGAATACGATGAGGAGGACAACCATGAGCAAAATTCAGATGACAACCCCATTGGTTGAAATGGACGGAGATGAAATGACAAGGATTCTTTGGAAGATGATCAAAGAAGAGCTGCTGCTGCCATTTATTGATTTAAAAACGGAATATTATGATTTGGGGTTAGAGCACAGAAATGAAACCAACGATCAAGTAACTTTTGATTCCGCACAGGCAACAAAGAAATACGGTGTCGCTGTAAAATGCGCAACCATTACGCCAAATGCGGCGCGCATGGATGAGTACGATTTGAAAGAAATGTGGAAGAGTCCGAACGGAACCATCCGGGCGATTTTGGATGGAACTGTGTTCCGTGCACCGATTACGGTGAAGGGAATCGAGCCAACTGTCAGCAAATGGAAGAAACCGATTACCATTGCCAGACATGCGTATGGAGATGTATACAAAGGCGTTGAAATGAAGGCGCCGGGAGCAGGAAAAGCAGAGCTTGTGTTTACCGATGCAAATGGAAACGAAATTCGGGAAACCATTCATACATTTGACGGACCGGGAATTCTTCAGGGAATGCATAATGTGGATGAATCCATTGAAAGCTTTGCGAGAAGCTGTTTTAAATATGCGCTGGATACCAAACAGGATCTCTGGTTTGCCACAAAGGATACAATTTCTAAAAAATACGATCACACATTCAAAGATATTTTCCAGGAAATTTATGATGGGGAATATGCAGCTCAGTTTGAAGCAGCAGGGATTGAGTATTTTTATACGCTGATTGATGATGCAGTTGCCCGTGTTATGAAAGCTGAGGGCGGATTTATCTGGGCTTGTAAGAATTATGACGGAGATGTTATGAGCGACATGGTTTCTTCTGCGTTCGGGTCCCTGGCAATGATGACGTCGGTTCTTGTTTCGCCGCATGGTTATTACGAGTATGAAGCTGCCCATGGAACGGTACAGCGTCATTACTATAAGCACTTAAAAGGGGAAGAAACATCCACAAATTCTGTGGCAACGATTTTTGCATGGACCGGAGCGCTTCGCAAACGCGGAGAACTGGATGGAAATAAGGAATTAATGGATTTTGCCGACCGGCTTGAAAAGGCAACGTTAGATACCATTGAAGCAGGAACGATGACAAAGGATTTAGCTTTGATTACAACCCTCGAAACTGTGAATGCAGTAAACAGTGAGGATTTTATTAAAGCAATTGCAGAGAGAATGCGTACAGAATAAAAATGTCAGATTAGTAAAATCATGCAGGGACTGTTGTTAAGTCTCGGAGTTCTTCTTGCGGTGGCGTTTACATCCTTCGCTGCGGCATGGCTTTTGGGAAAAGAAAAACAGGATCGTCGAATATGGATTTCAGAAAGAAGTTGTTCGTTCTTTGCGTCAGCTTCTTTTTTTGTTATGATAAAGGGAGATTTTTTTACGGTTCGCTATTTGAAAGGCTTGACGAAATGTAAGAAATATGAAAGATTTGTATCCGAAAAAATAAAGAAATTGCTGATAGAATAGAAGTATCAACGAGAAGGAGGAAAATTATGGGTCAGCCAAAGATTCTGGTTGTAGACGATGACAGAGAAATTGTTGGGGCAATTAAAAAACGTTTGGAAATGGAGGGGTATGAAATTCTCACTGCTTATGACGGACTGGAAGCTATGGATTGTCTGATGGAACATGATGTAAAGCTTTTGATCATTGATGTTATGATGCCCAGAATGGACGGACTGTCTGCGACGATGAAAATTCGAGAGAGCAAAAATATTCCGATTATCATTTTATCTGCCAAAACGGAGGAGAGTGATAAAATTTTGGGATTGTCAATGGGAGCAGACGATTATATCAGCAAGCCGTTTCGGCCGGATGAACTGGTGGCAAGGGTAAAATCACAATTGAGAAGATATATGCAGCTTGGAAGTATGAATACGACAGCTTCTAGCGGGCAGCGAATTGTAAACGGCGGATTAATTCTTGATCTGGAAGGCAAACAAATTCTTGTGGATGGAGAGTCGGTGAAGCTTACCGCAACAGAATATAAGATTGTTTCTTTGCTGATGAGAAATCTTGGGAGAGTATTTTCCGCAGATGAAATTTATGAGCGGGTGTGGGAGGAGGAAGCCTATGCAACGGAAAATACAGTAATGGTTCACATTCGCAGAATTCGTGAGAAAATAGAAATTGACACAAAAAATCCCAGATATTTGAAGGTGGTGTGGGGAATTGGATATAAAATGGAAAAAATGGATTAATACGATTTGCATTGCGGCTGTTCTTGTCATGATGTCGGCGGCAGGAATCTATGGATTGATGGAATGCAATGCGATTGCATCGTCAGGGGCAGAATATGCTTCGCTGGACTCCTTTGAGGATAATGCAGGATATAAGACTCAGATCCAGTCGGATTTAGTGGAGCTATGGGCAGAACAAGAAGAGCTGATTGGGGGAAGTGATGTTTCTTGTGGGATTTCAAAGAAAAAATTAGAGGAAATTGCCAAGGAATCAAGAGTTAAGGCGGAGCTTGTGATAAAGCCCTACGGAAGAAAGCAGCAAAAAAAATCTTTTGTCTATGGCGGGGCAAAAGAAGGGGAGCAGGGCGGAACAAGCTCAACTTTGAAAATCAGCAGAAATAAAAATGAGAAGCTGGATCGTCAGGGAAGGTTTGTTTCGTGGGGAAATTATATAACAGGGGATGCCTCCTATTTTTATATATTTTCGGGAGAACCGTATATACCGTTGGAGGTTCCGGGGAATCTGCTGATCAACGATGACGCCGGCTGGCGTCTGGAGTCTGGGCAGATTTCTGTAAAATTAACGCCGAAAGCAATTGAGATCATGGAGGATGTTTACGATCAGGCGCAGAATACACTGATTTCTTCTTTGAAAAGTTTTGTAGTGATTGGTGCGGTGGAAGTGCTGGGGCTTTTGCTTTTGATCATTCTATTTGCATTTCAGAAGAAACGGACCAGATTCTTTTGCTGGCTGGATCGTATCTGGTGGGAAGCGGTTGTGATTGCGTCAGGTGCGCTTCTCGGATGTGCGGGCGGACTGTATTTTGCCGTTTGGGAATTTACTGTACGGTATGCGTCAGGCAGCGGCGGGGGAACAGAGGCAGAGCTGGCAATGATGCTGTGCAGCATCGCAATGCCGGCGGTGATTTCTCTGTTTGCAGTATGTCTGCAGACCACGGTATGGAGAGTGAAACAAAGAAAATTATTGGATTCTACGCTGTGTCTTGGATATTTCAGGAGATGGTTTCGGAAAGAAAGAGAACGCAGGAGTTTGGAATATCAGGCGATGTCTTTTTCAGAGCAGCATGCACAGGACCGAATCAGGCAGTACCGGGCAGTGCGAATTTTCCTGCTTGTGTTTATTCTTTGCTGCATTCTTTCTACGGGTGCCACCGGAGGAATGGGAATCATATTTGCAGTTCTCGGAGGTTTTGGAATTTATAAGCTAAACGAGTATTCCGATAAATATGCCAGAGAACAATTGGATTTATCAAAGCTAATGGAGCAAATTCAGCAGATTTCGGATGGGAAGTTATCAGCAGAGGCGGACCTTGACCGTGATTCGGCATACTATGAGTACAGCAAGAAACTGACCAACATCGGAAATGGTATGGAAAAGGCTTTGGAAACTCAGATGAAGGGTGAGCGGATGAAAATAGATTTGATTACCAACGTTTCCCATGATTTGAAAACACCTTTGACCTCCATTATCGGATATGTGGATTTATTGAGCCGGGATCCGAGTCTGTCCGGGGAGGCAAAGGATTATGTAAAGATTCTGAATCAAAAAACAGAGCGGTTAAAGCATATTATAGCAGATCTTTTTGAACTTGCGAAATCTACCAGCGGAGACGCAAAGGTGGAGCTTGAGCCAATGGATATGAAAAGATTAATTGAGCAGACTCTGGGAGATATGGAGGATCAGATTCATGATTCCGGGTTTGAGATACGATTCCAGTGTACAAGCGAGCAGACAAGATTTCTCGGAGATGTAAACCGGATGTACAGAGTCGTACAAAATATCATTGAAAACGCATTAAAGTATTCGCTTCAAGGAACTCGGATTTTTATTAGAATCACAGAGGAAGCTTCAAAAATAAAATTGGAAGTTATGAATACAGCATCCTATGAGATGGATTTTACAGAAGAAGAAATTATGGAACGGTTTGCAAGAGCTGAAAAATCCAGAACCAGTGAGGGAAACGGATTGGGTCTTTCTATTGCCGACAGCTTTACAAAAAACTGCGGAGGCACGTTTGAGATCAAAATTAATGGAGATCAATTTAAAGTTACTGTGCAATTTCCACAATATTTGGAATAGAAGATTGTCAATATATTATAGAATATGAAAAAAATTGAGAAATTTGCAAATATCAGTGGAAAAAACTTATATAAGAGTATATACTAAAAATATGTCAAAGATATGCAGGGACACTTCCCGATTGAGGGACTGGAATCCTTTCATGAAAGGTCTGATACATGGTTGCTTTTAGAGGACTGCATATTCTGAGACATACATTTTGGGGAAACTCTTTCAGATCATCCTGTCTGGAAGAGTTTCTTTTTGTAATATAGGAAAGTCAAAACTTTCCTATATTACAAAAATACTCTGCAAAATACCCTCTGGGGCATTCGTGAATGCATAGCGCTGCGCACTGGACGAGTTTTGCTCGATAAGGTATACCCTCTGGGGTACTCGTAAATGCATAGCGCTGCGCACTGGACGAGCTTTGCTCGATAAGGTATAATATTTGTAGAATTTACGAAAGGATACCGGATGATGAAGAAATATTGGAAGGGCTTGCTGTTCATCTTGACTTTGCTGTGTCTGACGGGCTGCGGAAAAGACAAGAAGGAGGAAAAGCTAAAAACAGAGGATTTGGATGAAGCAACGTTAGAGGGGATGTCGGAAGATATTACCAAGGAGATGTCTTTAAAAAATAAGATCGGACAGTTGTTTACGGTTTCTTTGTATTCGCTGGATACGTCGGAAGGCAAAAATCAGACGGCAGTGACAGATCAGATGAAGGAGACCTTGAAAAAATATCCTGTAGGAGGGATTCTTTTATTTTCAAAAAATATCCGGACGCCCGAACAGACAAAGAAGCTGACAAAGGAACTTCAAAGGGCGTCCTATGTTCCGCTGTTTCTCGCAGTGGATGAAGAGGGAGGAAGTGTCTCAAGAGCGGCGTCCAATCAAAAAATGGGGATGACACAGTATCCTTCTGCCAGGGAAATTGGGGAAACTTATGATGAGGATCAGATTGCGGAAATGGGCAGAACTCAGAGTAAAGAGCTGAAAGAGCTTGGCTTTAATATGAACCTTGCTCCGGTAGCAGATGTTTTGACCAATGAAAATAACACGGAGATCGGAGACCGCAGTTTCGGTTCCGATGCGTCGAAGGTATCAGAGATTGTCTCGATTTTGGTGAAACATATGCAAAAGGAACAGCTTTCAGCGACCTTGAAGCATTTTCCAGGGAGCGGAGACACCAGTGGAGATACCCATCGCAGCGGAGTGGAGACAAAACAGAATATTGAGACTCTTCGCAAGACAGATTTTGAACCGTTTAAAGCAGGAATTAAGGCAAAGGCAGATGCGATTATGGTATCTCATTTGATGCTCAGCAATGTAACCGATGAGAAAGAGCCTTCCAGCTTAAGTTATCGTGTGATTCATGACATTTTGAGAGAAGAGCTGGAGTACAAAGGAATCGTTATGACAGATGCCATGAATATGAAAGCAATTACAGATAATTACACATCGGCAGAAGCCGCGGTAAAAGCAGTGAAGGCGGGAGCGGATCTGATTGTGATGCCGGAGGATTTGAAAGAAGCGTATCAAGCAGTTCGGCAGGCCGTTAAAAAAGGTGAGATCAGCGAATCAAGGATTGATGAATCGGTGGAACGAATTATTTATGTGAAATTAAAGCGGGGAGAGATTCCGCCGGATACGACACTTTTAAAGGAAAATCGGGATTAGAGCGTCTTGCAGATTGAAAAAGAATATGGTATGATCTAGAACGAGTAATTTGAGACACTAAAGATTACATGAACAGAAAGGTCTGAAAGTAGAATGAGCAGAGAGAACTTTGACAAGCTGGGTGAAGAGTGCGGAGTTTTTGGAATCTATGATTTTGATGGAAACGACGTAGCATCTACGATTTATTACGGATTATTCGCATTGCAGCACAGGGGACAGGAGAGCTGCGGAATTGCAGTTTCCAATACGGAAGGTCCAAAGCGTAATGTAAAGACACACAAAGGAATGGGACTTTGCAATGAGGTATTTACCCCGGATTCATTTCATGAGTTAAAGGGAGATATCGGTGTGGGACATGTCAGATATTCCACGGCAGGAGAGAGTGTGCCGGAGAATGCCCAGCCGTTGGTGTTAAACTATGTGAAAGGAATTCTCGGACTGGCTCATAATGGAAATTTGATCAATGCATTGGAGCTTCGAGAGGAATTGGAACAGACAGGGGCAATATTTCAGACAACCATTGATTCAGAAGTGATTGCTTATCATATTGCAAGAGAGCGAGTGAATACATCTTCGATTGAAAAAGCGGTTGCAAAGGCTATGCATAAGATTCAGGGAGCATATTCACTGATTGTGATGTCTCCGAGGAAGCTGATCGGGGCGAGAGATCCTTATGGATTTAAACCGCTTTGTATCGGAAGAAGGGACAATGCATTTATTCTGGCGTCAGAAAGCTGTGCACTGGATACGATCGGAGCAGAATTTATCCGCGATGTCATTCCCGGGGAGATTGTAACCATTACAAAAGACGGAATTCAATCGGACTGCAGTATGTGTCTGCCGCAGGATCAGACGGCACGCTGTGTGTTTGAATATATTTATTTCGCAAGACCGGACAGCGAGATTGACGGAGTCGGAGTCTATCACTCTCGCATTCAGGCAGGAAAATATCTTGCAATGGATTCGCCGGTGGAAGCTGATCTGGTGGTTGGGGTACCGGAATCCGGAAATGCCGCGGCATTGGGATATTCCTTGGAATCCGGAATTCCATATGGGACGGCGTTTGTGAAAAACTCTTATGTGGGCCGCACCTTTATTAAGCCGGGACAAAGCAGTCGTGAATCCAGTGTACAGATTAAGTTAAATGTGCTGAGAGAAGCCGTGGAAGGAAAGCGGATCATTATGATTGATGATTCCATTGTCCGGGGAACCACCAGTGACCGGATTGTATCTATGCTTCGAGCTGCAGGAGCAAAAGAAGTTCATGTAAGAATTAGTTCTCCGCCGTTTTTATGGCCATGCTATTTCGGCACAGATATACCGGAGCGGGAACAGTTAATCGCTTATAACCGCTCAATCAATGAGATTTGCCAGATTATTGGAGCAGATACTTTAGGATATTTAAGAGAAGAACGTCTGACAGAGATGGTGAGAGGACTGCCGATCTGCAAGGGCTGTTTTTCCGGCAAGTATCCGATGGAACCACCGACACGAAATATTCGTGGAGACTATGAAAGATAAGGAGTTGTTTATGAACGATCGTTACCAGAGCCCATTATCAGAGCGCTATGCAAGCAAAGAGATGCAGTACATTTTTTCACCGGATAAGAAATTTAAAACGTGGAGAAAACTTTGGATTGCTCTCGCAGAAACCGAGAAAGAATTAGGACTTGATATTACGCAGGAACAGATTGATGAGTTAAAGGCGCATGCAGAGGATATTAATTATGAGGTGGCAAAAGAGCGTGAAAAATTAGTGCGCCATGATGTAATGTCTCATGTATATGCATATGGTATGCAGTGTCCAAAGGCAAAGGGGATTATTCACTTGGGCGCTACTTCCTGCTATGTGGGGGATAATACAGATATTATTATTATGACAGAGGCTTTGAAGCTTGTTCGGAAGAAGCTGTTAAATGTCATCAATGAATTATCAAAGTTTGCGATGAAATATAAGGAGCTTCCGACCCTTGGGTTTACCCATTTTCAGCCGGCGCAGCCTACAACAGTAGGGAAAAGAGCGTCTTTATGGCTGATGGATTTGGTCTATGATCTGGAAGATCTGGATCACGTCATTGAAAATATGCGTCTTCTCGGTTCCAAAGGCACCACAGGAACGCAGGCAAGCTTTCTGGAGCTTTTTGAGGGAGATCATGAAACCATTAAGAAAATTGACGGAATGATTGCAGAAAAAATGGGCTTTGAGAAATGCCAGCCAGTATCTGGTCAGACGTATTCCAGAAAGATTGACTCCCGTGTTATCAATGTACTGAGTCAGATTGCTCAGTCTGCTCATAAGTTTTCCAATGATATCCGGCTTCTTCAGCATTTAAAAGAGGTGGAAGAGCCATTTGAAAAAAATCAGATTGGTTCCTCCGCTATGGCATATAAGAGAAATCCAATGAGAAGTGAGAGAATTGCATCGCTGGCGGATTATGTCATGGCAGACGCCATGAATCCGGCTTTGGTGGCTTCGACTCAATGGTTTGAGAGAACGTTAGACGATTCTGCCAATAAACGTCTGTCTGTGCCGGAAGGATTTCTTGCCGTTGACGGCATTTTGGACCTTTACTTAAATGTTGTAGATGGACTGGTTGTATATCCGAAAGTAATTGAAAGTCGTCTTATGAGCGAGCTTCCGTTTATGGCAACTGAAAATATTATGATGGATGCCGTAAAAGCAGGAGGAGATCGTCAGGAGCTCCATGAAAAAATTCGTGTACATTCTATGGCAGCTGGAAAAGTTGTGAAAGAAGAAGGAAAAGCAAATGATCTGTTGGAAAGAATTGCAGCGGACGATTCTTTTGGCATGACCATGGAACAGCTTCAGTCAATTATGAAACCGGAGAATTTTGTAGGGCGGGCGCCGCAGCAGACAGAAGAATTTATTCGGGAAGTGATACAACCGATTTTAGATGACAATCAAGACGTGCTTGGAATGACAGCAGAAATTCATGTTTAATTGAATATATAGCCTTTGAGACAGCTCCCATAAGAAATTGTGGGAGCGTTTTTGTGATAGTGATGAGTCAAGATCCGGGTCTGTCCCAGACCTTGGCGCCACTTCAATCCCGGAGTGTGCCTTCTGGCGCTTCCGGTGATTATAATCTCTGGAAAGGAGTTTATCATGTATTACTTTATGATCAATCCCAATGCAGGATCGAGGATGGGAAGAAAAGTCTGGGAACAGTTAAAATCCATTCTGATAGAAGAACAGATAAAATTCCGGGAATTTATAACAAGGAAGCCATCCGATGCAAAGAAAATTGCAGAAAAATTAAGTAAATTAAGAAAAACGGTGAAAATTGTTGTCGTAGGAGGCGATGGAACGCTTCATCAGGTGCTTTCCGGGCTTGGGAGCACAGAGCAAGTACAGCTCGGCTATCTTCCCGTAGGTTCCGGAAATGACTTTGCCAGAGGGATGGGATGGAATACTGATCCGGTCAGACAACTGGAATCAATTTTGCATCCGGTGAAACAAGATGCCATAGACTATGGCTGCGTTCGGTCAGATTGCGGGAACGGAAAATTTATGGTCAGCGCAGGCGTGGGATTTGATGCGGAAATTTGTGACAGAGTCAATCATTCATCATCCAAAGGTGTTCTGAATTTTCTGCATCTTGGGAAGCTGATCTATTTGTTCAGTGGACTTCGCACATTCTGCAAAGCGAAAGTGTTTCAGGCAGAAATTGAGCTGGATGGAAAGCGAAAAGTATTTGTAAAAAATATTTTGTTTTTATCTGTACATAACTTGCCATATGAAGGAGGCGGCATTCCGTTTTGTCCGATGGCAGACCCGAGAGACGGAGCTCTGGATGTTTGTATCGTTGCAAATGTGCCCAAACGAAAAGTGCCGTTTCTTCTGATGAAAGCGCTCAAAGGGGAACATGGGGGATATCGAGGAATTCATATCAAGAGATGTACTTCCATAAAAATCCAAACACAGAAACCTCAATATTTGCACATGGACGGGGAGATTTTGGGGAAAATACGGAGAGCAGAAATTTCAGTGTCCAAACATCAAATCTCAATGCTGTCAGCAGAGAGAACTTCCGATTTAAAAACGGATGAAATACGGCGGGGATGGAAGTGGGAAATAAGCAGGGAAAGTGGTATAATAAAACAAGTTATAGAGTTAAGAAAGAAAAAAGAGGAATTGAGATAATTATGAAAATAAAAGATATCATCCGAAAAAAAAGATGGTTTATTTTTTTGTTTCTTTTGGATGTTTTCACAATGGGTATTTCGTCTTATCTGGCGCTGCTGTCCAGATTTGAATTTTATCCATCGCAGATTGCTTCTGCCTTTTTGGAAACTGTGAGAAATTATATGCCGCTGAACATTTTCTGCACGGTTGTGATTTTTGCGGCGTTTCGATTATATTCCAGTCAATGGAGGTTTGCGGGAGTTACAGACTTTTTTAACATTGTGAAAGCTGTGTTTTTAACATGTATTTTCCAGATTGTCGGACTGCATCTGTTAACATGGGAAATTTCGAGAAGTTATTATTTTTTGTATACGATCTATTTTCTTTTAGGGACGATGCTTACTCGTCTTTCTTTTCGAATTGTGCGGGGCAGAGGACCGATTACAATGAAGCATATAGAGCACAAAGAGGTTGCGGTCATGCTGATTGGAGCCGGCGAAGCAGGGCATATTATTTTAAATGAAATTCAGAACAGCTCTTATGTAAATAAAAAAATAAAATGTATCATTGATGATGATCCCAACAAGAAGGGGATGTATCTGGGAGGCGTTCCGATTGTAGGGAATCGCAACGCAATTTTGAGGTATGCACTGCGCTATCAGATCGAAGAAATTATGGTTGCCATTCCGACGCTGGCACCCAGAGACCGAAAAGCAATTTTGGAAATTTGTAAACAAACCGGATGTCATCTGAAGATTCTTCCGGGATTATATCAGCTGATTAACAGCGATGTGACAGCATCGGCGCTGAGAGAAGTGCAGATCGAAGATTTGCTGGGAAGGGAAACCATTAAGTTAAATCTTCCTTCGATTATGAACTATGTAAAGGATCATGTGGTAATGGTAACCGGAGGCGGAGGTTCTATCGGAAGCGAGATTTGCCGTCAGGTAGCTGCTTATCATCCCAAACGTTTAATTATCATTGATAATTACGAAAATAATGCTTACACCTTGCAGATGGAACTGAATCGGAAATATCCGCAGCTGCAAGTCAAGGTTTTAATTGTTTCTGTGCAGAACCATTTAAGAATTCATAATATTTTTGCACAATACCGGCCGGAAATCGTATTTCATGCCGCGGCTCATAAACATGTACCGTTAATGGAGGACAGCCCTCATGATGCAATTAAAAATAATGTGTTTGGGACTTTAAACGTTGCAAAAGAAGCTGGAATTCACGGAGTCAAAAAAATGGTATTGATTTCTACTGACAAAGCAGTGCGACCGACAAATATTATGGGAGCTTCCAAACGAATTTGTGAAATGGTTGTACAGAGCATGAACACTTTGTATGATACAATTTGTAGCTGTTCGTTTTGGAAATGTTCTGGGAAGCAATGGAAGCGTTGTTCCTTTATTCCGAAAACAGATTGAGGAGGGCGGTCCGGTAACCGTAACACATCCGGATATTATCCGTTATTTTATGACTATACCTGAGGCAGTCAGTTTAGTGTTAGAGGCAGGAGCTTATGCCAAAGGAGGAGAAATCTTTATTTTGGATATGGGAGAGCCGGTGAAAATATTAGATCTTGCGGAAAATATGATTCGTCTTTCTGGATTAACACCGGGAGAAGATATTGAAATTCAATTTACCGGACTAAGACCGGGAGAAAAGCTTTATGAAGAGCTGCTAATCGATGAGGAAAATAAAAAAGAAACAGCAAATAAGAGAATTTTCATTGGCAGTCCTGCCATGATGGAACAGACAAAATTCGGAATTCTGCTGGGAGAGCTGGAACAGGCTGCTTTTTCAGAGAAACCGGAGATTCGTCAAATTGTAAAGAAACTGGTACCAGAATATACATTTCAGAGGAATGGGGAATAGGAATATGAAAGATCGGATCTATATGGCATCGCCGACGATGCACGGAGAGGAACAAAAATTTGTACAGGAAGCGTTTGATACAAATTGGATAGCGCCCCTTGGCCCCAATGTGGATCAATTTGAACGGGAAATGGAGCAATACACCGGTATTGCGCATTGCAGCGCTTTAAGCGCCGGAACGGCGGCGCTTCATTTGGCTGTAAAATTATTGGGAGTATCCGATGGGGATACAGTGATCTGCCCGTCCTTAACGTTTTCCGCAACGGCGAATCCGGTCGCTTATGAGAGAGGGAAACTGGTATTTGTGGATGCTGAGCCGGATACATGGAATATGTCACCAAAAGCTTTAAAGCGTGCATTGACAGATCATCCCGATGCCAAGGCGGTTTTGGTAACGCATTTGTACGGAACACCTGCCAAAATGGATGAAATTCTGAAAATTTGCAGAGAATATGACGTTCCGGTTATTGAAGATGCCGCAGAGAGTCTGGGGGCGTCCTATAAAGGAGTGCAGACGGGAAATTTTGGAGAGATGGCAGCGTTTTCTTTTAACGGGAATAAAATTATTACCACATCCGGAGGAGGTATGCTGGCATCCCACAAGGATGAGCATATCCGCCGCGCTACTTTTGTTTGCCCAGCATGGGCAAACTCTAACGGGTGTAAGTCCCGAACATGCCCAG
>OFMK01000088.1_pt1 | contig 95488 bp, 100 predicted proteins | sample 1541781 | NCBI WGS metagenome assembly OFMK01 (sample SAMN04209250, study PRJEB22552) | human gut metagenome | biome: gut; material: feces | host: Homo sapiens | place: USA: Oklahoma
TCAACGAAGTACTTCAGGATAAGATTGAAAACATTTTTAACGACATCAATCAAGCTATCTTCAACGAGGAGCATGTGGATTTGCAACACATCTACATCGATAGTTCCAAGTTTGAAGCAAACGCCAACAAATATACCTGGGTTTGGAAGAAGGCTACCGAAAAGTTCCGTTACAAGCTTTATGAAAAAATCACTACGGAAATTGAGGGAATCAACACAGAAATCGCATGGAGTGGAGTACAGATTTCAACTAATTCTGAGTATGTACCAGATTATCTGAATGAAATCATTGATCAGCTAGTGCTTTTATGGGATCTAGATATAAGTACATTTGTTTACGGAAGCGGGAAGAGAAAATCCAAAGAGCAGCGTCATTATGAACATTTGACTGGTTTCTGTCAGAAACTTCAGGAATACATAGAAAGAATTGACATTTGTGGTCCTGATCGTAACAGCTATTCTAAAACAGATAAATCAGCTACATTTATGCGCATCAAAACGGATTACATGGGCAATGATCAGCTTCTGCCGGCATACAATGTACAGATTGGTGTAGCAGATGAATATATCGCAGTTGTTGATGTGAACCATTATCGTTCAGATATGGACTGTTTCATTCCTTTGATGGAGCACTTCAAACAAACTTATGGCTTCTATCCCAAGTATCCCGTGGCAGATGCTGGATATGGATCATATAACAACTATATTTTTTGCGAACAAAACGGAATTGAAAAGTATATGAAGTTTCCAATGTTTAAAAAGGAAACCAAGGATCGAAAGTATCATGAAGATCCATTTCGTGCAGTTAATTTTAGAATTGATGAACAAGGTGTCATGAGATGTCCTAACGATAAAGCATTTCATCTTTTATACAGAAGAAGTGTGAGGGGAAATCAATACGGACGCAAGGAAGAACTGTATGAATGTGAAGATTGCAGTGGATGTCCATATGCAGAGAAATGTAAGAAAACAGATAAAAATCGAACTATTCGGATCAATCAGGAACTCACTGCAATGCATCAGGAAGTAATCGAAAATTTAGAAAGTATTCATGGTGCGCTGTTACGAATGAACCGTTCGATACAAGCAGAAGGCACTTTCGGAATCATGAAAAACGACCGTTGGTACAAGAGAATTGTTCGAAGAGGTATTAATTCGGTTAAACTAGAAATTTTACTTGTGGCAATAGGACATAATCTATATAAATATCAGAACAAAAAGATGAGAAATAGAACTGCCGCATAGATTCAAAAAGAGAATCTCTATGGGGTAGGGGAAGTGCGCCTTTTCAGCGTAGGATTCTAGCAATTTATACACAACAAAAGCAAAAAGAGGGATGTGAAAAAACTCAATCGAGTTTTTTCACATCCCCTTTTATATCATTATACTCTTGAGATGTACTCTCCAGTACGTGTATCAATTTTTAATCTGTCTCCGATTTCTACGAATAACGGAACTGCAACCTGTGCACCTGTCTCCACGATAGCCGGTTTTGTAGCTCCCTGAGCTGTGTTTCCTTTGAATCCAGGCTCTGTCTCTGTAACATCAAGCTCTACTGTAAGAGGTGGCTCTATTGCGAACGGTTTCTCCTTGTAAGAGCTTACAGTTACTTCTTCGTTCTCTTTTACAAATTTCAAAGAATCTCCTACGTCTTCTGCACTTACTGCAATCTGGTCGTATGTCTCGTTGTCCATGAAGTAGTAAAGGTCTCCATCATTGTAGAGATACTGCATTTTCTTTCTCTCGATAAACGCTTCCTGGAAAGACTCTGTCGGACGGTATGTTGTCTCTACAACACCTCCGTTGATGATATCTTTTAATTTTACACGAACAAACGCTGCACCTTTACCTGGTTTTACATGCATGAAATCAATTACCTGACATACTTTTCCTTCGATTTCAAGTGTCATACCATTTCTAAATTCACCTGCTGACTTTGTTGCCATTCTATTTTCCTCCTTATATTACGTCCGTATGGACATATTACCTATATTTTACTTCATATAATTCTATAATATATTCCACACTTTTTCAACCTTTTTTTACTTTTTACGCTCTTTCCTGTAAAAATGTAATACTATCTTCTCTAAATACCGCTTCAGAACAATCTGAATCTCCTCTTTCGGATGAATCGGCTTCACCAAAATATTGCGCATTCCGGTCCGCTTCGCCCCATAGACGTCCGTAAAAAGCTGGTCTCCAATAAAGATAGTGTTGGAAAGGTCGGTTCCCATTATCTCCATCGCCCTTCGGTAGTTCTTCGTAGACGGCTTGTGTGCATTGCAGACAAACTTACTTTCTACCTGTTCTGCAAACGGCCGGACTCTCGGCTCCTGATTATTGGAAATGAGACATGTCGAAAATCCCATTTCCCGCAACCTGCGAAAGAGCTTAACCGCCCTGTCATCTGCCGGCGCCCCATGCGGCACTAATGTATTATCAATATCGAATACAAGTCCACGATATCCTTCCTCATATAATTTATCAAACGGGATGACATATGTGGACGCCACATATTCATCCGGAAAAAATCTGTTAAACATCCTCTCCTCCTCCGGATTCTCAATCTCTTCTTTCATTATATCCTACTTCATTTTTTTCTACAATATTTTTAAAAAGTTTTCTCTTTGCTTACTTCAATTGTTCTTTCACATCTTCTTTAAACTGTTTCCATGCCCCTTCATTTTCCACAAAATATTTCGGGCAAATCTTTCCTGTGACGTCATAATGGCGTATCACATCTTCCTCATTCAAATCAAACTTCTTACAGAGCCATGCAGTCAGCTCCACCAACGAGCGGTAAGTTTCTTTTGTATACTTCCCGTCCTCCTTCGGATGACAGGTCTCGATAGATACCGTATCTCCATTCCGATGGTTGGATGCGTATGCAACTTCCCATGTTGGAACACACTGCACAATCTCTCCTTCGATACCCACCACAAAATGACTGCTCGCTTTTGTCAGGTGGTTCTCTTTCAACCCCTCAAAATAATCCCGATTCTGCATTGCCGTAGAACCCGGATTCGCTGTATAGTGTATCACAATATTATTGATTCTTCCCGTCTTTGTCCCCGGTCTGGAATATTCGTTTTCCGTCAAAAGCCGTACGTCCATCTCCGGTCTTGTCTCATCGATTCCGCGCCCCGTTCTTTCTATATACTTATCTCTGTTCATAAACCTTGTAACTCCAAAATAAAGACATAATATCGTCAGAATTGCAACGCCCACACGCAGATATAACTGCATTTTCCTTCGATTTCCGACTCGTCTTTTTCTTACTTTTATCCTCTTTCTTCTCTTCCTGAACATTTCGTTTCTCCTAGTCTTTCGTATGATATCCATTATTTTAGCATATCTTTTCTCAGGATTCTTTAGAACTTTCTCAAAAGATTTTTAATTTTTCTTAAGATTTCTCGATAGTGTATTTTTATGGAGCAGGATTTTTGTTTCCTATATCATAAAAACAGGACAGACTCTCAAAGCCTGTCCCATTTCAATTCTCAATCAGTTCTTATTCATCTACGCTATAGTTTGGAGCTTCTTTCGTAATATGAATGTCATGTGGATGACTCTCTTTCAGAGAAGCTGCAGAAATCTTCACAAACTGTCCTGTCTGCTTCAATGTCTCGATATCCGGCGCGCCACAATATCCCATACCAGAACGAAGTCCACCCATCAACTGGAATACAGTATCTTCTACTGTTCCCTTGTATGCAACTCGTCCTTCTACACCTTCCGGAACAAGTTTCTTCGCATCTGCCTGGAAATAACGGTCTTTGCTTCCATTCTCCATCGCCGCGATAGAGCCCATACCACGATATACTTTGTACTTTCTTCCCTGGAATAACTCAAATGTTCCCGGGCTTTCATCACATCCTGCGAAGATGCTTCCCATCATACATACGTTCGCACCTGCTGCAATCGCCTTTGTCATATCTCCGGAATACTTGATTCCACCGTCTGCAATAATTGGGATTCCTGATTCCTTCGCAGCCTCATAACAATCCATAATTGCGGAAATCTGTGGAACACCGATACCTGCAACTACACGTGTTGTACAGATAGAACCAGGTCCGATACCAACTTTTACCGCATCTACACCGGCTTCAATCAAAGCTCTTGTCGCATCTCCCGTTGCCACGTTACCTGCGATAACCGGAAGTTCCGGATATTTTTCTTTAATCATTCTAACTGCACGTAATACGTTTGCAGAATGTCCATGCGCAGAATCAAGTACAACAACGTCCACATGCGCTTTTACAAGTGCGTCTACTCGTTCCAGACAATTTGCTGTAATTCCTACTGCCGCACCACAGAGAAGACGTCCCTGCGCATCTTTTGCAGAAAGAGGATATTTAATCTGTTTTTCGATATCTTTGATTGTAATAAGACCTTTTAAGTTAAAATCTTTGTCTACAATCGGAAGTTTTTCTTTTCTTGCCTTTGCAAGGATTCTCTTCGCCTCTTCGAGCGTTGTTCCTTCTAAAGCTGTAATCAGACCTTCTGATGTCATGGAATCTTTAATTTTCTTTGTAAAGTCTTCCTCAAACTTCAAATCACGATTCGTGATGATTCCAACTAATTTCTTATCTTCTGTAATCGGAACTCCTGATATTCTGAATTTCGCCATCAACTCATTGGCATCAGCCAGTGTGTGCTCCGGCGACAGGTAAAACGGGTCTGTAATTACGCCATTTTCTGAACGTTTTACTTTATCCACTTCTTCTGCCTGCGCTTCGATGGACATATTCTTGTGGATGATACCAATTCCACCCTGGCGAGCCATAGCGATTGCCATACGGTGTTCTGTAACCGTATCCATGCCGGCGCTCATCATCGGTATATTCAACTTCACTGTCTTTGTTAAATGTGTTGTCAAATCTACCTGATTTGGAATTACCTCTGAATATGCAGGAACTAATAGCACATCATCAAATGTAATGCCTTCTCCAATAATCTTTCCCATGGTTTTCTTCCTCTCTTTCATCTGCTGTTTCCTTGTTACATTGCCACGAATGTTAAATATTAATAAGTACAACTAATAATATTTTCTTTTTTTATAAGTTATTGTTATATTACATTACAAAAAACTTCGCATTCTGTCAAGACTAAATCACGACTTTTCTTGGCGCAAGCATCTTATAGCCGTTTAAAATCGTGTCATTCGGTTCGAAAATCACTTTAATCTTCTGTCCATTCTGCTGTACAATCAAGTCATATGTCTTATTTCCCGCAACAAAACTGCTGAAATTCAGCGTCTTATCTATCTTCATTCTCCTTGCTTCGTCTGAGTCGCTTGGTGCAAGCAGTTCTAAATCTCCAATCGAAGCAGAAAATACTCTCTTTCTCTTCGCCTTTCCCATAATCTTGTCGATATCCAGGTCCCCGTTCACATACAAGTATTCAAACTCCAGGTTCTGTCCTCGAAAGACGAAAATATCTGCTGCAATCAAAAGCACCGGTAAAATCATTCCAAACGGAATCAATACCATTGCCAGGAAAGAAACGATTGTCAACGCAATCATCACCGACTTGATTACAATCGATGCGCCAGTTGTTCTCTTCTTTACCAGCTGTTCTGTGTAAAAATCATTCATAACACGCCTCCATATTTCTGATGTTCTTATCATTGTAACAAAAACAATAAAAAATGTCTACCTCAGAAGAGGCAGACATTTTGATTTCATTTACATCATTCCCATGCCAGGTGCACCTGCCGGCATTGCCGGTGCATCTTCTTTAATATTCGCAACAACGGACTCAGTTGTAAGAAGTGTAGACGCAACGCTTGTGGCATTCTGAAGCGCGCTTCTTGTTACTTTTGCCGGGTCGAGGATTCCGGCTTCTACCATATCCACATATTCTTCATTGTATGCGTCGAATCCGATTCCCACATTGCTTTCTTTTACTTTATTAATGATGACAGAACCTTCCAATCCTGCATTTGCAGTGATATGGAACAACGGCGCTTCCAATGCTTTCAGGATAATGTTCACACCTGTCTTCTCATCGCCTTCCAATTCCTCTGCAAGACGCGCAACCTGTTTGGAAGCATGGATATATGCAGAACCGCCACCTGCTACGATTCCTTCTTCCACAGCGGCTCTTGCTGCTGAAAGAGCGTCTTCCATACGAAGTTTTGCTTCTTTCATCTCCGTCTCTGTCGCTGCTCCGACGCGGATAACAGCTACTCCACCTGCAAGTTTTGCAAGTCTTTCCTGCAATTTTTCTCTGTCAAAATCAGATGTTGTCTCTTCAATCTGTGCTTTAATCTGTCCGACACGAGCCTCGATTGCCGCCTTTTCACCAAGACCATCCACGATAACTGTATTTTCTTTCTGTACTTTGACAGATTTTGCACGTCCAAGCATATCCAATGTTGTCTCTTTTAAGTCAAGTCCAAGTTCATCAGAAATCACCTGACCGCCTGTTAAAATTGCAATATCCTCTAACATTGCTTTTCTTCTGTCTCCATATCCAGGCGCTTTTACTGCAACCACATTGAATGTACCGCGAAGCTTATTTACGATTAATGTTGTAAGCGCTTCTCCTTCAATGTCTTCTGCAATAATTAAAAGTCTTGCTCCTGACTGCACAATCTGCTCTAAGAGCGGAAGTAAATCCTGAATATTGGAAATCTTCTTATCTGTAATCAGGATGTATGGGTCTTCTAAGTTTGCTTCCATCTTCTCCATATCTGTTGCCATGTAAGCAGAAATATATCCGCGGTCAAACTGCATACCTTCTACTAAATCCAACTCTGTCTTCATTGTCTTAGATTCTTCGATTGTGATGACGCCGTCGTTGGATACTTTTTCCATTGCGTCTGCAACCATCGCTCCAACTTCTGCGTCTCCTGCGGAAATAGAAGCAACATTGGCAATTCTTTCTTTGCTCTCTACTTTGCTGCTCATAGACGCGATTGCTTCTACTGCAAGGTCTGTCGCCTTCTTCATACCTTTTCTCAATACGATTGGGTTTGCTCCTGCAGCAAGGTTCTTGATTCCTTCATGTACCATAGCCTGTGCGAGAACAGTCGCTGTTGTCGTTCCGTCTCCCGCTACGTCGTTTGTCTTTGCCGCAACTTCTTTGATAAGCTGTGCGCCCATGTTCTCGAATGCGTCTTCCAATTCGATTTCTTTTGCAATCGTAACGCCGTCATTTGTAATAAGAGGCGCTCCGAATGATTTATCTAATACGACATTTCTTCCTTTTGGTCCTAATGTCACTCTGACTGTATTTGCTAACTGATTCACTCCTGATTCTAAAGCGGCTCTTGCTTCTGCACCGTATTTAATTTCCTTTGCCATGATTATCATCCTCCTGCGATTTGAAATTATTTAATAACTGCTAAAATATCATTTTGTCTTACAACAATGTATTCTTCGTCTTCAAGCTCCACTTCTGTTCCTGAATATTTGGAATAGATGACTTTATCTCCTACGGAAACTTGCATTACAACTTCTTTCCCATCTACATTTCCACCCGGTCCTACTGCCACAACTTCTGCCTGCTGCGGTTTTTCCTTTGTCTGTCCAGGTAAAACAATGCCTGATTTCGTAGTCTCTTCTGCTACTAACTGTTTTAATACAACTCTGTCTCCTAAAGGTACTAACTTCATTTTAATTCCTCCTTGAATGCTCTTTATGTTATTAGCACTCTATTTTATCGAGTGCTAAGTAGCCTCTGGTAATAAAATAGCACTATGCCTCTTCTTTGTCAACACAGTTTATATTTATTTTATAAAAACCCTTCTGCACCTGAAAGCAAAGAATTTCCCCCTCCTGATTGCAATATCTTTCGTACACCTTGCCTTCACATTTTAAGCCTTCCTGTCCCTGGTAAATCGTACATTCATAGATGCCGTCCAGAGAAACATTCTCAATTGCGCCTTCCTTCAACACCAAGTATATGCTGTCGTTTTCCGCATCATACTTCAACATTTCACACAGATATGTAGTGTCATCATAAGCTTCTCCGTCCAAAATCACTTTTTTCATTTTAAGTTTTGCTTTTGTATGTTCCATAAATCGTCCTCATTTCACATAAAAGGGTATCAGCTTACTGATACCCCTTTTCATCTGTTTCACTATCGTGTCTTTTTAATTTTCTCTAATTCATCAAATACATAGTCATTCACGACTTTGATATATGTTCCTTTCATACCTGATGAACGCGATTCGATAACGCCGGCGCTCTCAAACTTGCGAAGCGCATTTACGATTACCGACCTTGTAATGCCTACCCTATCTGCAATCTTACTTGCCACGAGAATTCCTTCTGTTCCCTTTAATTCATCAAAAATATGAATAATTGCTTCCAATTCTGAGAATGACAATGTGCTCATCGCGGATTTTACAATCTGTTCTTTTCTCGTCTCTTCCGCGTTCTCTTCGTTGACCGAACGAAGCATCTCCAATCCTACAACCGTTGTCCCATATTCGCTCAGAATAATATCGTCAATCTCATATGTTTCATTCTGTTTGTAAATGAAGAGTGTTCCCAGTCTCTCTCCTGAATTGTTGATTGGCGTAATCATCGCCTGATATCCTTTTACCGCATCTGCAGAGAAGCCGAGGGTCTCGAGATTCACATTTTCTTTTGTAGATAAAATATTTAAGAGTCTCTCATTCAGCATCGGGTCAATATATGAGCCGAGTTCATCTTGAACAAGTTCCTTGATTGTATTCACATTCTCGCTCTCTCCAACTCCAAGAACCTTCCCTTTTTTGCTGATTACAAGCACTGTGGATTTCAAAATCTCTGTTAAAACTTCGCAAATATCGTTAAAGACTACCTTGCTAGAGTTGTTATTATGGAGTAACTTATTAATCTTCCTAGTTTTATCCAACAATTGCACACTCATATTTCTTCCTCCGTTTTCCGAAAATTATGAACTTTTACTACTCTATTATGTTATCATACAATTCGAAAGTAATCAATAAATTTTCGCGAAATTTTAATTTTTATTCACAATATAACCGCATTTCTCATCCGCACAGAGTAGTTTATTCCCTTTTTCGACCATATATCCTCCACACTGCGGACATTTTTCCTTGGAAGGCTTCTGCCATGACATAAAATCGCAATTCGGATTATCCTCACAGCCATAATATTTTCTTCCTTTTTTTGTTTTTCGGATTACAATATCTTTTCCGCATTTCGGGCATGGCACCCCTACTTTTTCCAGATACGGCTTTGTATTCCTGCACTCCGGGAAACCTGGACAGGCAAGGAATTTTCCATGAGGTCCGTATTTAATTACCATATTTCTTCCGCATTCCTCACAGATTACATCCGTTACCTCATCCTCGATTTTGACTGTTTCCAATTCCTTTTCCGCAGTTTCTACCGCTTCTTCCAAGTCCGGATAGAAGTTGCGGATAACGGATTTCCACTCTACGGCTCCTTCTTCGACCCGGTCTAACAATCCTTCCATATTTGCCGTAAAGTTCACATCTACAATGCTTGGGAACGACTTCTTCATCATATGATTGACCACTTCGCCAAGTTCTGTCAGGTACAAATTCTTCTGTTCCTTCGCCACATACCGGCGGCTGATAATCGTTGAAATCGTAGGCGCATATGTACTCGGACGCCCGATTCCAAGTTCTTCCAGCGTTTTTACGAGCGACGCTTCTGTATAATGTGCCGGCGGCTGTGTGAAATGTTGTTTTGTTTCCAGTTTTTCTTTTGTAAATACCGTATCCTTGTCAATGGCTTTTACAAGTACGTTGTTCTCTTCCTTCTCTTCATCGGATTCGATGTAGACTGAGCGGAAGCCTTCAAATACTACCTTGGAAGCAGACACATGGAAACGATAGTCTCCCGCTGCAATTTTTACAGATGTGGTCTCATACTTGGCCTGCTGCATTCTGCTCGCTACAAACCGCTTCCAAATAAGCTGATATAAGCGAAACTGGTCTCTCGTAAGAGAATCCTTTAACGATGCAGGAGTCCGGTTTACATCGGTCGGACGAATCGCTTCGTGGGCGTCTTGTATCTTCTTCCCATTTTCTTCTTTCTTCTTTCCTTCCGCAACGTAATTCTCACCATAGACTTTTGAAATATATTCTCTTACATTCCCTTCCGCTTCTTCCGATACTCGTGTGGAATCGGTACGGAGATAAGTGATAACACCCACCGTTCCATTTCCTTTGATGTCGATTCCTTCATACAATTGCTGTGCAATCCGCATCGTCTTCTGCGTCGCAAAATTCAGGGCTTTGGATGCTTCCTGCTGCAAAGTACTTGTCGTAAATGGCAACGGCGCCTTCTTCGTCCTTTCACTCTTTTTAATGTCTGCCACTTTATACTCTTTGTCTTCAATTTCCGCCATAATACGGTCGAGCTCTTCCTTGGAACCGATTGTTAATTTCCCTTTCTCTGTTCCGTAGAATTTTGCCGTCAGCGTTCTTTTCTCACCCTGCACTTTCAAAATCGCATCCATTGTCCAGTATTCTTCCGGGATAAATGCGTCGATTTCCTCTTCCCTGTCTGCAATGATACGAAGCGCAACTGACTGTACACGCCCCGCGCTGAGCCCTCTTTTCACTTTCGCCCACAAAAGCGGACTGATTCTATAACCTACAATACGGTCTAACGCACGTCTTGCCTGCTGTGCATCTACGAGATTCATATCAATCTCTCTCGCATCTTTGATTGCTGCTTTCACCGCGTTCTTCGTAATCTCGTTAAAGCTTACACGATACATCTTCTTTCCTTCCAGTTTCAAAGCTTTCACAAGATGCCATGCTATCGCTTCTCCCTCCCGGTCAGGGTCGGTTGCCAGATATATCTTATCTGCTTTTTTTACTTCTTTTCGTAAATTTGCAAGTATTTCTCCTTTTCCACGAATTGTAATATATTTCGGTTCAAAATCATTCTCTACGTCAATTCCAAACTGACTCTTCGGGAAATCCCTGACATGTCCCTGGGACGCCGCCACGACATAATTACTGCCCAAAAACTTTTTAATTGTCTTTACTTTCGCCGGTGATTCCACAATCACAAGATAACGTGCCATACTATACTCCTCCAAAACCAGCCTTTCTCACATAATAGTTTTTCGAGATTTCTTCTACATATCCTTTTAGCTGTAAAGAAATGAGCTGATTCATTAATTCTGAAATTTGCATATTGGTTTCTTCCATAATCTGGTTTACATTCTTTGGATACAAACCGAGACAACTATACACCATATTTTCTTGCGATTCAAGCATTATTTCATTTTTTCGCTCGTTTTCCATAGATTTCATACCGGAAACGCACAAATCTTCTAACAATTCTTCCGGTGAAATCAAAATTCCCGCCCCTTGCTTAATCAATTGATTGCATCCTCTGCTCAACTCACTGTTCACAGGTCCCGGAAGAGCATACACCTCTTTTCCGAGTTCCAACGCCTGGTCTGCCGTAATCAAGGAGCCGCTCTTTACTTTTGCTTCCATAACAAGCACCACATCTGCCAACGCGCTAATCAATCGATTTCTTGCGGGAAAATGTTGTGGAAGCGGAGAAACGCCCGGCGGCAGTTCCGAAAATACGCCTCCTCTCTCCTGCAAGTCCACATACAGACCGATATGCTCTTTCGGATAACAGACGTCTACTCCAGAGCCCAATACTGCATAAGAGCGTCCTCCTACGTTTAACGCGCCGCGATGTCCTGCTCCGTCCACGCCACGCGCCATCCCGCTTATCACGTCAATCCCCCTGCATGCAAGCGTTTCTCCAAACTCAATTGCCATCCGTTCCCCGTAAGGACTGCAGTGGCGCGCTCCTACAATCGCCACCTTCTTCGTGTGAGCCGGAATCTTCTTCCCCTTCAGATAGATGGCGTAAGGTGGACTCGTAAGATTGTCAAATTTCCTTGGATAATCCGGATGAAAATACGGCAGGAATGTTATCCTTCCTTGTAACAGTTTTTCATATTCTTTTTCCAGTTCCCAATGTCTTTTGGAATCCAAAATTATGTCTGCATCTTCCGGCTTCTCCAGATGCTTTTTTAGCTCTGTTTCTTCTATATTATAGATATCTTTTGCAGATGCCATCTGTTCCCGCAGGCTTCGTTTCGTCCTGTCTTTTATTTTTCTGATACACGCAAACCAATACTCATATTTCCACAATTCTTCGTCCATTTATCTTCCTCTCTTTTCTTCCATCGCACGATACGCAACTGCTTCTCTCAAGTGTTCCAATGCAATCGCTTCTTTTTCTTCTAAATCTGCAATTGTCCTTGCTACTTTTAATACTTTATGGTACGTACGAACCGTTAATGACAATTTGTCGAAAATCTGCCTCATAAATGTATGCTCCGTTCTTCCAAGCACACAAAATTTTTCGACTTCCGACGGCGTAAGAGACGCATTCGTCTTTCGGCTTCCATATCTTTCATACTGTCTTTCCCTTGCAGTACAGACTCTCTTACGAATCTCCTTTGAAGATTCTTCTTCGACTTCCCCGCACAGTTCCTCATATTCGACTTTAGCCGCCTCCACACACAAGTCTATTCGGTCCAAAAACGGTCCGGAAATATGACTCAAGTATTGTCTTACCTGAAGCGGAGTGCAAATACATCGGTTCGCATCCGGATAGTATCCGCAAGGACAAGGATTCATAGCCGCAACAAGCATAAAGTCTGCAGGAAACTGGTAGACTCCCGTTTTCCTTGTGAGGCGGATGCATCCTTCCTCCATCGGTTGTCTTAAGACATCCAAAACCTGTCTCGGGAACTCCGGCAGCTCATCCAAAAATAATACCCCATGATTCGCCATACTAATCTCCCCCGGCCCCGGAATCATTCCTCCACCGATTAATGCAGCCCGCGTCGCCGTATGATGCGGACTTCGAAACGGCGGAGTCAAAATCAACGGCTGTTCCTCATCCGTCAATCCCAAAATACTGTAAACCTTCGTCACCTCAATACTCTCATCCTCGGATAAAAGAGGAAAAATCGTCGGAATACGCTTTGCAATCATGGTCTTTCCTGCTCCCGGCGGCCCGACAAACAAAAGATTATGGTTTCCCGCCACCGCGATTTCTGCCGCCCTTTTCAGAAGCGCCTGCCCCTTAATCTCTGAAAAATCTAATTTTTCCTCTTCTCTTTTTCGTCCTCCCTTATTGGGTTTCCATTCCGGCACCTTATCTTCTTTCAAAAATCCGCACAATTCTTTCAACGATTCGACCGGCCAGATACGAATCCCCTCCATAATTCCGGCTTCATTCGCATTGCTGCGCGGAACGACGCATATCCGGCACCCCTTGTTCTTCGCTTCGATAACAATGGGAAGAATCCCCGGTACTTTTCTGATACTGCCATCCAGCCCCAATTCCCCGACAAACAACATTCCCCGTATCTTTTCTCCTTCAATATAGCCAAGCGATGTCAAAATCGCTATCGCAATTGGCAAATCAAATGATGCCCCTCTTTTTCTCACATTCGCCGGGGATAAATTGACAACAATTTTTTTCGCCGGAATCGTAAACTCTGCGTTTCGGATTGCCGTCCTCACTCTTTCGGACGCTTCTTTCACTTCCGACGATAAATAACCTACCATATGAAAGACAGGCAATCCATTACTGATATCCGCTTCCACATGGACAAATTTTACTTCCAGACCATGAATGGATGCGGATAATACTGTACTATACATCTACAGCACTCCTTTCCTATATTCTTTTTCTCTTACTTTGTGATAACTTGGCAGACTTGCCAGATTCATAAAAAAGCAGAACGCTTCCTGAATTGCTATAACTATAGCATGGTTTTCCCAAATTTACAAGCAAAAGAGAACAGAATTCTTTCCTTTTTCTGCCCTCTTTTTACTCAATCAAAAAAAGCTCTCAGTTTTTCGATTGCACTCTTTTCAATTCTGGATACATAGGAGCGGGAAATTCCAATCTGTTCGGCAATCTCCCTCTGCGTGTATTCTTCTCCATGATAGAGTCCGTACCGCATTTTCAATACCAGACGCTCTCTCGGAGATAACTCGGATGCCACTTTCTCATAAAGCACCGCAATGTCGTCTTTCAACGCAATTTTTGTCTGCGCATCCTCTTCCTGTGTCTCGATGATATCAAAAAGCTGTATCTCATTTCCTTCTTTATCCGTTCCAATCGGTTCATAAAGCGATACTTCTTTGGACGTTTTTTTCTTTCCTCTCAACATCATTAAAATCTCATTTGCAACCCGCTCGTTGTGGCTTCGTTTTTTCATCTGTTTGACCGACTAGATATAAGTGTACGTGAGTACCGTCCCATACAACTTTATCGACCAGTATTCTTAGAGTTGTCCGTTTCTCTTCTATCGACATCATATCAAAAGAATCTGAAAAAGAAGATAATTTCTCAATCAGTACGTCAAAGTTGGCAAGCAATATATTTTGATTTTGTAAAAGTTCATTTAATGTATGAATCTGCTTTTTAATCTTCATTTTTTCTTCATGCAAGTTATTTATTTGCTTATTGATATGAGAGAAAGCAGGAGTATTATCTGCCTCGGACAGAGCAAGTACAAGATTTTCTATTTTTCTGTCAGTATCATGGAGTACTTTCTGTAAGTGGTCTAATTCAGTAGTCTTTGATACTTCTTTTGACAGTAATTGTTTTTTCGCATATTTTAACTGTTCGTGGAATTTATCGACATCTTCTCCTTTGGCAATTTCTTTTATTTTATCACATACCATTTTGTCAAGTAGATTTCCGTCTGGGCGGTTCATGTTACAAAGTTGTCCATGTGATTTTTCTTTTGTTTCACAAAGATAAGAAAAGCGTTTGTTACCGTTTTCGTCCAGACTTCGATTCGCTTTTGGTCGCATATAACTTCCACAGTCGGCACAAATTAAAATACCGGATAATAAGGCAGTATTATCTTTTGGTTTACGATAACTTTTAGATTTGTTTTGTTCTAAAAGTTCTTGTACCTGTAACCATTCTTTTCCTGTCAATAATGGTTTATGTTTTCCTATTGCAACAATCCATTCAGAATAATTGTGTTGTTTATGCGGAATTTCGCTTGCCTGATTAGATTTGTTATATACCATCAATCCATGAGTTCCGTTAAACTCTGATGATTCATTGAAAATTAGTGTTCCTATCTCATTAAAATAACAAAGAGTATCTTCGTCAGCAGCAGCATAGACAGGATTTTTTAAAATGTCACGTATTCCAGTTCGAGAAAAATTTTTTCCATTTCTTGTTTTATAGTGATAATTAAGCAAATATGTTTCCACTTTCGTAAGAGAGCGAAATTCTAAAAATTTATCAAAAATCAAACGAGCGAGAGAAAAGTTATCGGAATCTGTTTTCAGTCGGTAAGCAGTACGGATTTTTCCCTCAATGTCAACGGAAGTTTTTGATGTGCTTATGTAGCCAAGCGGAGTTGTTCCTCCAAGCCACCGTCCTGTTTTAGCAAGAGCCAGCATATTATCTCTGATACGTTCTGCTATCGTATCTCTTTCTAACTGAGCAAATGCGGAGGAAATAGAAAGCATGGCTCTTCCAAGAGGAGTTGTAGTGTCAAAGTTTTCTGTTACAGAAATAAAATTGATGTCCAATCGTTCTAATTCCTGATAGAGAAGAGCAAAATCAATCGTGTTACGGCTGATACGGTCTAAGCGATAGCAGACAATCATACTGATTTCATGGTTTCGACAGGCTCCCAGCATTTGTTGAAATTGTGGTCGCTTTGTGTTTTTGCCAGAGAAACCCTCATCTTCATAAACGACAATCTGATTCATATCGGTTATTTGGTATTTATAAGCAATGTGTTTTTTACATTCTTCAATCTGGTTTCCAATACTTTCACCTTTACCTGTGAATTTTGACTTACGAGAGTAGATAGCAATTTTTCCGTTTATCTGTGTTTTCATATCGGACCTTCTTTCATTTCTTTTTCAAAGTTAAGTATAAATGTGATTTTGTAGGATTGCAAAAAGAATTTGATAAAAACATTGATAGTATATGAAAAAACGAGTATAATTATATCAAGAAAATGATATGAAAGGGTGAAGAAAATGATTATCAAGGCTTCAGCAACATTACGAAACGATTATTCTACTATTTCCAATCTTGCAAGGTCAACGAGTGAACCGATTTATATAACAAAAAATGGCGAAGGTGACGGAGTATTTATGAATATTGATGCCTTTGAGAAAAGGGAACAGGCATTGGAACTTCGTGCGAAAATCATGCAGGCAGAAGAAGAACGATTAAACGGAGCAAAGACAAGAAGTATCTCCGAAGCAAGAAAGGAATTGAGAGAACGTGCAGGAACAATATAAAGTTGAGATTCTTCCTACCGCATGGGAAGATTTGAAAAGTATTGAGGATTATTATTTACTTCAATTCGGTGTGGAATCTGCGATGAAAGTGACGGATCAGATATTGAATAGTATTGAACGTTTGGAGTTATACCCGGATTCTGGTTCGCTTACACCTGATAAATGGTTGAACCGAAAGGGGTATCGTATGGTCATATCGGAAAGGTATGTTTCTATCTATCGACTGATAGAAAAAACAGTTTATGTGTATCATATTGCGGATACACAGACAGAGTACACAAAATTGTTTTCGTAAATGAAATTGAATAAGAATTTTAAGCAGAAGAACTGCCCGTCATTGAAAGGTTGATGATAGGCAGTTCTTTTACTTATTTGCGATTTTAAGAACGTGGGTAAGGTTTCTTTTCATCTGTTAATTCAGCTAGATAGTCCATACTTGTATCTAAAGCAAGTGCTATTTTTCTGCATTGCTCAAATGTATAGTATCGTTTTCCGTTTTCAATTTTAGAATAATCACTTTGGTCTATCCCAGTTAGGTGTTGCATTTTAATCTGTGTGTAACCCCGTTCTTTTCGTAAATCTTTTAATCGAGAAATAAAAATCACCCTCTTTTTCTAAAATGTTATCAATTAGTTTAATTATGGCAGTATGACCTATTGACTATTAGGGTGTATTTGACCTAAAATAAAAAGAAAAGAATTTTATAGAAGGAGGAAGTTATATGAAAGTGTGGGGAATTGGTGCATATTTTCCAGAGAAAGAAGGAGATATTACAAAGGAGTGTTTAAAAGAAAATGCTGTGGTAATTGGTTTTAAAGAAGAAGAAAAGCAAAAATACTATGAGTTGTTTCGTTCTATTGAAATAGGTGATTTTATATTTATAAAGACACGATTTATGCCAACTCAAGATTTAAAAGTAAAAGCGATTGGTGTGGTGGTAGATAATCAAATACGAACGATTCCTGAATTGTATAATGCAAAAGGAATAAAAGTTCGGTGGATAGAAGATTTTAGTGATATTCCTAGAAAAATCCAAAAAGAAAATGAGCATGACGGAGATACAAGAACCATTTATCAAGAAATGAATGAGAATGTAATAAAGCAGATTATGAGTTTACTATAAGATTGGAGAGAAAGGTAATGAGAAAAAGAGTAAATATTATTCTATTACTTATTTGCATGAGTATAAGTATGTGTGCTTGCGGAAATAAACAGGAAAAAGTGCAGAAAGACTCAACTCAAATGGTGAGAGAGGATAAAAAAGAAGAAAATAGTGGGAAGAAAAAGAAACTGAAAGAAATTCTTGAAAAGGGAGAGAAAGACGCAGAAACAATAGATTTCCAAGGATTTTTAACGGCTTTTCAGAACTTATCTGTTTTTGATACACCAGAGGCATTTTTTACAAATACAGAAGAAATGGAGAAGTTTTTCTACAATACGGCTTTAGTCGAAAATACAAAATATAAGATTGTAGAACAAGGTTTTCTGGAACAAGGATTTTCCAAGGAAACCAGTAAAGAACGCTATGAACTATTAAAGCAGTTATCGGAAACGGCTCGTAAAATGACAGAAGAAGTATATTTAGGCAAATCTGTATACAATGATAGTGATGAAAAATTTGTAAATAAGTATGCTGAATTTCAAAAAGAAATGCAGGATAAAATTGCAGAATTAAATTCTGAGAATAAAGGCGATTATGATGAAACAGCGGAAACGTTGCAATTAGGAGAAACAGAAAGGGGCGGATTGGTTGTTTCCACTTACAAGAAATTTAATTCTCTTGATACAGGAATGAAGTGGAGTACAGTAGAAGAAATTCCACATGATGACATTCAATTACCACCGCTGACAAATTCGGAAATGGTTTATGGGGACTATTTTGAAAAATTTAGAACGATAGCAAATTATATATTGTACGAAGATGAGTCTGTAAAAGACTCTGGCTTTACATTTTTGACAGAATTGAAGTTAGTGTATGATGTTGATGAGAACAATCGGCTTATACAAGGAAGTCCGGAAATGATTTTGAATTTGAAGTATTTTAATAACCAAGTAGATATACAGGATATGAGAATGTACTTTAATAGCGATGAAGAGTTGTCTGATTATTATTTAGATGCAATGGTTAAATGTATGCAAGTCCTGTATAATGATTTTGGAATTACAGAAGAAATGAGAATGAATTTGTCAGAACTGATTAAAGAATCATTATCAGGCAAGAGTTCAAAATCGTTTTGTTATGTAGCAGAAAATAATGAACATATGATAATTGCTCATGGAGATACGATTATTTTCAGATAAGTATAAAAGTTTATAGGTAAGGGAGATTTCAGAAATGAGATCTCTCTTTTCTTTTATAAGAAAAAGACTTGATTATTAGGAAAACAACAGACGAAAATATGAACAAATTGTAAACAATAAATTTTCGAGGAGGCGTAACCACTCCATTTACGAGTTAGAGAGGAACAGAAAAATTTCTGTACCACATTCAAAGGAGGGTTATGCTATGACCGAAAAAATAAACAATAGCAGTAATACATATGTAAGAAAGGTAGACAAGGTTAAGATAACTTCGGCGGATAATATTACGGTATGTATTACCAATCACATTATTGATGTGACAGTAACAAGAAAATGGAACACCAAAGGATTTTCAGACATTGTAAAGATTGACAAAGACCATTATGTTGTGAAAAGTACAGGGGAGATAAAGGAATATGCTCATGTAGAAAAGTCACAAGAAATGATTGCCAATAACAGAAGAAAGAGCATGAATAAGAAATTTTCCTATCTCAGGCAGTACATTAACATGAATTTTAAGGGAGAGGATTGGGAAAGACATATTACCCTTACTTATGCAGAGCCGACAGAGGATATGGTGAAATGTAAAAATGACTTCAAGAAGTTTTGGAAACGATTTCTATATCGCTATGGAGAAATGGAGTATATTGCAATATTTGAGCCACATCAAAAAGGAACGTGGCATATTCATGTGTTAGTGAAAAATAATTCCGTTCAGAGATTAAAATTATCAAAGAATGAAGTTGAGAAAATATGGGGAAATGGTTATATCAGAATTTCAGATTTTAGAAATCATAATGATATAGGCTTGTACTTTTGCAATTTGTTGGGAGAAGATATTTCCAAAGATAAAAAGAAAAAATCTTCACGATTAGAATACTATCCTCTCCATGCCAAGATTTATACTTCTTCAAAAGGATTAGCAAAGCCGACTCTCTTACATATAGATGATGAAGAACTAAAAGAAATTGTAGGGAACAGAAAGCCTTGTTTTGAGCAGGGATATTCTATAAGAATGTGTGATACAGACCACGAGGTAAATCGAATTGGTCGTATCACTTACAACGATAAGGTCAATCCGTACAACGAATAAGTAAATTGTAACTTTGATTCTTAAATTGTAAGACTTGCCAGAGAGGAGAATTTCAATATGGAGATATTACAATTAAGAATACTTAGTTATGAGGAAGTGGAAAAAGACGTTACGTCGATATTTACAAAAGTGAATGAATTATGGAAAACATTAGAAGAAACGGGATTTATGAATCCAAGGCGTACGTTTTACTTTCAGAAAATGTTGGAAGAATTAGAAAAAACGATGAAAGATGTAGAACTAGAAAAAGAACAGTCAAGATAATTGAACTTCAATCATAAGATGAAAAGAATATGTAAGAGAGGTAGGCGTATGGAGATTATTGTACATTATCCGGAGGATAATCAGAATCTCAATACCTTAGGTGAGCAGATTGCTACACTACATGGGGAATTTATATATTCCTACCTTAACAGACTTGATTTGTCAACGGAAGAAAAAGTTGCAATCATAGAGGGCGTTGAGAAGATGATAAAATAGGGAAAGGGGCAGTCACAGGAACGTGGCTGCCTTTTCCACAGGGAAGAAACTTCTTTTTTACCTCTGACAGACTGTAATAGCCACTTAGGAGCCTTTGAGAACTTTTTTCTAAGCCCCTTTGGAGAAACAAGAAAACGCAAGGAGAGGACAAGCAGAAACTTTCTCCCGAAGTACCGCTAATAACCAAGCCTTATTATAGAAGAAACTCATTCGAGAATTTTTTGGATAAAGAGAGCCTCATAAGTCGGTCTTGTCATGCGGTGAAATTCTTTTTCCCAAAGCCGAACGGTTGTCCGATTGACTCCTAATTTGTCTGCCATTTCCTGTTGGGTTAAATGTAAATTTTTCCGATATTGCAGTACCCTGTTTCCTTGTCCGTTGTAGAGAAAAAGATGATAGTCGTCCATAAGGTCGATAACGGGTATGTTGTAGAGTGTAGCAAGTTTTTCTAATATAGAAAGTGGGCAGTATTCATAGGCTACTTCTTCGTAGTGACCGTAATTTGTTCTGTCCATGCCGAGATATTTTGCTACGTCTTTTGCGTACATACAGTTTTTATGGCGGAAATACCGTATCTTTTGAGAAGTTTTCTCTAAACAATCGGGAGAAAAATATACAAGAAGATATTTTTCATGTGCGGGTAGCCATGAGGGGATTTTGAAAGGAAAGGTAAGGATATATTGGACTTTATAAGTCAGTCTGCCATGCTCCTCTCGATAAAGTAGTGAAAGTTGTTTGGAAAACTGGCGATAGACGTTCCATGAAGAAAAAGATGTGTCCTTTACCTCTTTTTTCACGAGTGAAGCCAAAGCGGTGGGGTCGCTTTTTCAATACATCTGGCAGCATATGTGGCAAGACGGTTGCCCTTTCCTGTATTAAACGTAACGACAGCCTTGATAAGCCCTATTGTTCCGATAGAGAGAAGGTCCTCCGGGTCCTCCTCGAGATGCTGATATTTTTTGACAACATGCGCTACAAGCCTCAAATTGCGTTCAATCAGGATATGCTTCGCTTCAAGGTCGCCCTCTGTATATTTTTGCAGATAATATCGCTCTTCAGATGCAGTGAGTGGTTTTGGAAATGACTTCAAGAATGGCACCTCTTAGCATATTTAATTATAGTCTATGTAAGGACAATATGATTTGTGCTTTTCCACCAGGAGAGAATTTCTTAATTCCACGAAAAACAGAGCATGCCGTCTTGTGTTACAGCACGCTCTGTCTCATTGTTATTCTTGTCTTCTTAAAATATCGTATTTGTCTGCTTTTACTCCCAAATCTACATAGAGAATCTGTTTCGGGTGTGGCGCGCTTTCCTGCTCCTCTCCCTCTTCTGTCAGAATCCGTTTTACCGTCACTTCCACATTCTCTCCATTTGGTTTCATAATCTCAATCTTTTCTCCTACGGAGAATTTATTCCTCTGCTCGATTCGGTAAGTTCCATCTCGCTCTTCTCCGATGATACCGAGATACGTATATTCCTTGACATAAGTATTACTGTCATAAATCTGGGATTCATCACTCGGCTTTCCGAAGAAGAATCCTGTTGTAAACTGTCTGTATGTACAGTTAGAAATCTGTTCCAGGTACCATGGCATATTTTTCTCATAGAGCGCCGGGTCTTTCTGGTAATCGTCGATTGCCTTTCGATATGTTCTCGCAACGGTCGCCACATAGAGCGCCGTCTTCATGCGGCCTTCAATTTTCAGGCTGTCGATTCCCGCATTCAAAATCTCCGGGATATGCTCAATCATGCACAAATCCTTCGAGTTGAAAATATAGGTTCCCCTTTCATTCTCATAAACCGGCATATATTCCCCCGGTCTTGTCTCCTCTACCACCGCATATTTCCAACGGCATGGATGGGTACAAGCTCCTCGATTCGCATCTCTCCCTGTAAAATAATTGCTCAAAAGGCATCTTCCGGAGTAGGACATGCACATGGCTCCATGAATGAATGTTTCAATTTCCAAATCTTCCGGAATGTGAGCCCTGATTTCTTTGATTTCCTCCAAAGAGAGTTCCCTGGCAGAAACGACTCTTGTCGCTCCCAGCTTATGCCAAAAATTAAACGTCTCATAATTGGTATTATTTGCCTGTGTACTAATATGTCTTTCAATATGCGGGCATTCCTCCCCCGCCAGAACAAACATGCCCGGGTCTGCAATAATCAACGCGTCCGGATTGAGTTCTCCTAACTCACGAAAATATTCTCTTGCTCCGTCCAAATCGCTGTTATGCGCCAGAATGTTAGCAGTAACATATACTTTCACCCCGTATTCGTGGGCAAAACGGATTCCTTCTGCCATATCTTCCTTGGAGAAATTCTTCGCCTTTGCGCGAAGTCCAAATGCCTCTCCGCCGATATAAACCGCGTCCGCCCCAAAAATCACCGCTGTTTTTAACACTTCCAGGCTGCTTGCCGGAATTAATAGTTCCGGGTGTCTCGCCATATCTTTAGCCTCCTATTTTCTTACGCTGACCGCAACCCCGTCTCCAAGAGGGATAATCGAAGTCAGCAGTCTTTCCTCATGTTTCAATGCATATAAATATTCACGCATACGGCTGTGAATGGTTCGGTTTCTTCTCTCCACCGCAAAACGGGATTCGATAATGTCCCCGTCTTGCAATACATTATCAGAGACAAGAATGCCTCCCTGATTCAGAAGCCGAATCACTTCCGGCATATAATAAATATACTGTGCTTTCGCCGCATCCATAAAAATAAAGTCAAAGGATTCCTCAAGCCCTTTTAGGATTTCCAACGCATCTCCTTCCAAAAGCGTTATCTGATGCTCTTTTCCGGCACGTTTAAAGTTCTCCCTGGCAATCGGAATTCTTTTCTCGTATTTCTCAATCGTCGTAATCTGACAGTCCTCCGGCGCATATTCGCTCATTAAAAGAGCCGAAAAGCCTACAGCTGTCCCTACTTCAAGAATCTTCTTCGGTTTCTGAATAGAAAGCAGAACTTTTAAAAAGCTCTGCATTTCTTTTCTTATAATCGGCACAAACGTATCCAGCGCCTCTTTTTCAATCGTTTCCAATATCTCGCTGTTCTCCGTCTCCAACGAGTGGATAAATGTTACCATACGTTCATCTACAATCATACCAGTTTCCTTCTATACGTCCATGATGATTGGGAGAATCATCGGTCTTCTCTTCGTTCGTTTCCAGATAAACTCATTCATCGTATCACGAATCACAAGCTTAATCTTACTCCAATCTGCATTCCGATTCTGGCTCAGGCAATTGTCAAGCGCTTCAGAGAGCACCTGTCTTGCCTCCTCCATCAATCCTTCCGACTCCCGGACATACACGAATCCTCTGGATACGATATCCGGTCCGGCAAGAAGCTGATTTGTCCGCTTCTCTAACGTAAGCACTACAATCAGAATTCCGTCTTCCGCCAGATGCTGACGGTCACGAAGCACGATATTGCCGACGTCTCCTACACCGAGTCCGTCAACAAGGATACCTCCTGTGTGTACCTTATCTACGATTTCCGCGCTCTCGTTATCCAGCGCAAGCACATCACCGGACTGAAGAATGTAGATATTCTCTTTCGGCACTCCCAGACTCTCCGCAATCTTCGCATTCGCACGTAAATGACGATATTCGCCATGCACCGGAATCGCATATTTCGGTTTTACAAGTGAATATATCAACTTAATCTCTTCCTGACAGGCATGTCCAGATACATGGGTATCCTGGAAAATGACAGTTGCGCCCTTCTGTGACAGTTCATTAATCACGCGGGATACCGCTTTCTCATTTCCCGGAATCGGGCTGGAACTGAAAATCACCGTATCGCCAGGCTTAATGCTGACCTTCTTATGAATATCCGCAGCCATGCGGGAAAGGGCTGCCATAGACTCACCCTGGCTTCCCGTTGTAATGAGTACCGTTTTCTCGTCCGGATAATTCCGAAGCTGGTCAATCGTAATCAGCGTCTTATCCGGAATATCCAGATAACCAAGTTCGGAAGCTGTATCTATGATACTGACCATGCTCCGTCCTTCTACTACTACTTTCCGGTCATATTTATATGCGGAATTGATAATCTGCTGTACGCGGTCCACATTCGATGCAAATGTGGCGATAATAATTCTGGAATTCTTATGTTCCGCAAAAATCTGGTCGAACGTCTTTCCTACGGTACGCTCCGACATTGTAAATCCCGGACGTTCTGCGTTCGTGCTGTCCGACATCAGAGCCAGTACCCCTTTCTTACCAATCTCTGCAAATCTCTGCAAATCAATGGCATCTCCGAATACCGGCGTATAATCTACCTTGAAGTCCCCTGTGTGAACAACGATTCCTGCCGGTGAGTAGATGGCAAGCGCAGAAGCGTCCGCAATACTATGGTTCGTCTTGATAAACTCAATCCGGAACTGTCCCAGATTGATGGATTGTCCATGTCTGACTACTTTTCTTCTTGTGCTTCTCAAAAGATTATGCTCTTTTAATTTATTCTCAATGATTCCCATCGTCAGTTTTGTCGCATATACCGGAAGGTTGATGTCTTTTAAAATATAGGACAATGCTCCGATATGGTCCTCGTGTCCATGAGTAATGACAAATCCTTTTAATTTCTCTACATTATCCTTCAGATAAGACACATCCGGAATGACAAGGTCAATTCCGAGCATATCGTCCTCCGGGAATGCAAGACCGCAGTCCACCACAATAATACTGTCTTCATATTCAAAGGCAGTAATGTTCATTCCAATCTGTTCTAATCCGCCCAATGGAATGATTCTCAATTTTGAAGTTTTTTCTTTTTTCAACCTAATACCTCCATTACTTTATGTATGCTCCGCACATTCTTTTCTATTCTGCACACAGTCCTTGCATCGGCCATAAAACTTCAACTCGTGGTCCCATACCTGGAATCCTGTTTTCTCCCAAATCTGCCTTTCCAGTTCATCCAGCAGGTCTTCCTCAAAGGAAACTATCTTCCCACAGGATTCGCAAATCAAATGATGATGGTAATGTCCCTTCTCTCCCGAAAACTGACGTCCAATCTCGTACCTTACGCATCCATCGTTCAATTCTATGCGGTCCACAAGCTGCATTTCAAGCAAAAGCTGTACTGTTCTGTATACAGTTGCAATTCCTATCTCAGGAAATTCTTTTCTCACTAAATGATAAATATCTTCGGTTGTCATATGTCTGTCTTCCTGCTCTTCTAAAGCTTCCAGAACAGCCAAACGCTGCTTCGTCACTTTTAATCCCTTTTCCTTCAGCATTCTGATAAACGCTTCTCTATCTACAGACATACTCCACTCCTCATACTGCACGTTACGTTACATTTCGATTTCTATATCTTCTAATAATTCTCCAAACACTTTGGATACTGCCGCAAGTTCTACGTCATCTTCTACTACTTCATACACACTTTCTTTCTCTTCCGGCTTGCTTGTATCCTTTAAAATCATACATTCTCCGTCCTCATCCTCCGAGTCGGTCACTAAAATATAAGAGACCCCGTTAATCTTCGTCTCTTCCAACACAAAAAAATCTACGGATTCTTCTCCGTCGTCAAACATAAATTTTATCTTTTCCATACCGCACCTCACGTATTATTCTATTCTATCCCTGCTTTGATAGATGGAATCCAAATACCCCTGTAAAATAAAAACTGCCGCAATTTTATCTACATACTTCTTACGGTCCTCTCTTCTTACATTACTCTCGATTAAGACTCTCTCCGCCGCCGTTGTCGTCAGGCGCTCATCCCACAAGACAACTTCAAGCCCCGTTCGGCGTTCCAGTTTTTCCTTTAATTCCAAAGATTTCTCCGCACGTTCACCGATATCATTATTCATATGCTTCGGAAATCCGAGAACAATCTTCTCTACCTCATATTCCTTCGCAAGTTCCTCAATACGGGCTAATGTCTGGCGAAGCTTGTTCTCTTCCTTCCTGCAAATCGTTTCTATTCCCTGAGCTGTAAGACCGAGCGGGTCGCTGATTGCAACCCCCACAGTCTTAGAGCCATAATCTAATCCCATAATTCTCATATGATTATTCCCACGAAAAATGCTCAATATACGTCTTAAGCATCTCTTCTACCAATTCATCGCGTTCCATCTTCATAATCAAGCTTCTTGCCCCCATATAGCTTGTAATATACGTCGGGTCACCGGACATAATATATCCTACAATCTGGTTGACCGGATTATACCCCTTCTCACGCAAAGCCTGATATACGATTTCGAGAATATCTTTCGCCTGAATCTGAGGGGCCGACTCAACGCGGAAAAATTGTGTATTATTTAAGTCTTTCATTTCATCACGTCCTTTAATTTAATCTCACTTGTTATTCTAATATAATTAGTCAAAAAATTCAATCCGATAGTGATGAATTTTAGTGAATAATTTGTAAAGGACTTGTTAATTCCACATCTGCCAACTGATTCTGCAGCTTCTTGTCAGATTCAATCGCAATCTTCATATACTCCTTCGTGTGTCCCGTCTGCAGGCGTTTTCCGTCTCTTTCCATCTCCTCTTCCATCAGGACTTCCACCGTTTCCCCGAGATAATAAGATTCAAATTCCCGCTGTTTTTGTTCATTCAACGCCAGAAGCACATTACTTCTTGCAGTTTTTATCTGCTCCGGTACCTGATGTTCCATGACAGCCGCCTTCGTTCCTTCTCTTCTGGAATATTTGAAAATATGCGTCTCATAAAAGTTTACTTTATCCACGAACGCCCTGGATTCCTCAAACTCTTCTTCTGTCTCTCCCGGGAATCCGACAATCACATCCGTCGTAAGAGCCGGGTGTTCAAAATAGGTTCGCAGGAGTTCGCATTTTTCATAGTATTCCTCCGCCGTATATCTGCGGTTCATTCTCTTAAGCGTGGCGTTGCATCCGCTCTGCAGCGACAGATGGAAATGCGGACACATCTTCTCCAGGCCGGAAATGGTTTTCACAAACTCTTCCGTAATGATACGCGGTTCCAGGGAACCGAGACGGATTCTCTTCAGCCCTTCAATCTCATGTACGGTGAGAATCAGAGAAAGCAAATCTTCTTTCTCTTCTTGAAAATCCACCCCGTAAGAACTCAGATGAATTCCGGTCAGCACAACTTCCTGATATCCGTTTCTCACCAAGTCTTTTACTTCTTCCACTACGCTGTCTTTGCTTCTGCTTCTTACGCGCCCTCTCGCATATGGAATAATACAATAGGAACAGAACTGATTGCACCCATCCTGCACTTTCAGATATGCTCTCGTATGCTCCGCCGTCTTGCTCAGATGAAGCTCTTCGTACTCCTTCGTATGATTGATATCAATGACATCCTTCGTCACTCCACGCTTCTTCGCTTCGTATTCTTCCAGAATGGTTACGATATCCTGTTTCCTGTTATTCCCGATAACGATGTCAATGCTGTCATCCAGAACGTCTTCCTCGTTCTTCGTCTGCACATAGCATCCTGCGGCAACCACAACCGCATCCGGATTCATTTTTCTGGCGCGGTGAAGCATCTGACGCGACTTCCGGTCCGCCATATTGGTCACAGTACAAGTGTTGATGATATAGACATCTGCGCCTTCCTTAAACGGTACAATCTCATATCCCGCCTTTTCCAGTAACTCCTGCATCGCCTCTGTCTCATAAGCATTGACTTTGCACCCCAAATTATGTAATGCTGCTTTTTTCACGTTTCCACCTCTTTTGCCTTTCTTTTGTCATTCTTTCAATTTCTATCTATCTTCGCCCGTTTGTTTCTTGACATTTCTTACCATAGAATTTAATATAGTATTGAGAATCAAATATAAAGGAGGTATTCCAATGAAAACAGTAGAAATTTCTTTAAATTCGATTGATAAAGTAAAATCTTTCGTAAATGAAATTACTAAATTTGATTATGATTTTGATTTAGTATCTGGTCGTTATGTAATTGACGCTAAATCTATCATGGGTATTTTCAGTTTAGATTTATCAAAACCGATTACTTTAAACATTCACGCTGAGAATGATGTTGAAGATATTCTTGATGTATTAAAACCATACATTGTAGCTTAGTAGTATATCAAAAATAGATTGCGCGAACGCGCAATCTATTTTTAGTTTTAAGGTTTTACAACAATTCTTTCCACCGAATTTACCGCTTCTTCGAATAACTCGTCAATCTTTTCCGCAAGATTTTCCTCAGAGCGTCTGATAATATTGATATTCGGTTTTGTTACCGGATGTTTTGCAACGAAAATCGTACAGCAATCTTCAAACGGAAGAATCGATGTCTCATATGTGTTGATTTTCTCTGCAATCTCCACGATTTCCTGCTTATCGAATCCGATGACCGGACGATAAACCGGAAGCGTGCACACATCGTTTGTCGCCGCAAGGCTCTGCATCGTCTGGCTTGCCACCTGTCCGATACTTTCCCCGGTAATCAATCCAAGACATCCGCTCTCCTTTGCAAAGTGTTCCGCAATCTTCATCATGTAACGGCGCATAATGATTGTCAGTTCGTCGTGCGGACACTTGTCATAAATATAGAGCTGAATATCTGTAAAGTTTACGATATTCAATGTGATTGGTCCGGAATACTTGGACACCAGTTTTGCAAGGTCGATGACCTTCTGTTTTGCTCTCTCGCTCGTATATGGCGGCGCATGGAAGTATGTCGCTTCCAATCCGACTCCTCGTTTCGCAATCATATATCCCGCAACCGGACTGTCGATTCCTCCGGACAGAAGCAGCATTGCCTTTCCATTCGTTCCTACCGGCATTCCTCCCGGTCCCGGAATAATCTCTGAATAGATGTAAATCTCATCCCGCACTTCAATATGAAGCATCACGTCCGGATTGTGTACGTCTACGCGAATCTCCGGAAACGCATTAAGAATCGCCTCTCCGACTTCACAGTTAATCTCCATGGAAGTCTTCGGATAGTTCTTCCTTCCACGTCTCGCTTCTACTTTGAATGTGATTTCTTTATTCGGATACATATCCTCCATGTAGCGAACCACAGTCTTCTTTAACTCTTCAAATCCTTCGTCCGGCACATGGACAACCGGACAGATTCCGACAATACCGAACACTCTTTTCAGAGCTTCTACCGTCTCTTCATAGTCATAATCGCCTTCACACTCCACATACACTCTTCCGGAAGATTTGTGTACTTTGAACGTGCCGTCCACATCCTGAAGCGCAAACCGCATCTGACGCATCAACGCATCTTCAAACAAATATCGGTTCTTTCCTTTGATTCCGATTTCTCCGTATTTTATCAAAAATGATTGGAACTTCATCTTTTTCTTTCCTTTCGTATTCTTCTTATCTGAAATTTAATGTCTTGTATATCTTCGAAGCATTGGGACACAATTATACAATACACCAAGCGTATAGTCAATTTCTTCTTTCGTCGTAAATTCTGACAGGCTGAAACGCAATGTCGAATCCAGGTATTCTTTTCCCGTACCGATTCCGCGGAGCACTCCGCTGATTGCCGGATGATTCGACGCACAGGCAGAACCGGAGGAAACATAGATTCCTCTCTCCTCCAATGTGTGGAGCAGAACTTCGCTTCTGATTCCCGCAATTCCAACGCTGATAATGTGCGGAGCGCTTCTCTCATCGCAAAGTCCATGTACTTTCGTATGCTCGATTCTTGTAACGCCTTCGATAAATCTCTGCTTTAATTCCCGCATATACGCCGTCTTCTCGTCCAGATTCCGATAGATTTCCTGCGCCGCAACTCCAAGCCCTGCGATTCCCGGCACATTTTCCGTACCGGAGCGGATATTTTTCTGCTGCTCTCCTCCGAAAATAATCGGATGAATCTTTACTTTTTCGTTGATATAGAGCGCTCCGATTCCCTTCGGTCCATGAATTTTATGCCCGCTGATTGACAAAAGGTCAATCCCTGCCCGTTTCGGATAAATGCGGTATTTCCCGAATCCCTGCACCGCATCTACATGGAATAAAATACTGCGCTTATAGTTTTTCACCATTTGCACCGCTTCCTCAATCGGCTGTACCGAACCGATTTCGTTATTGACATACATGATGGATACGAGAATGGTGTCTTCGCACAACGCTTCCTTCAAATCCTGCAGACGGATTCTTCCTGTCTCATCCACCGGAAGATACGTCACGCGGAATCCTTCCTGCTCCAAATACTGCATCGTATTCAGAATGGCCGGGTGCTCAATCGATGTTGTAATCAGATGATTTCCCGCTCTCCGATTCGCTCTCGCACATCCGATGAGCGCAAGGTTATCGCTTTCCGTTCCGCCGGATGTGAAGAAAATCTCCTTTTCCTGCACCTTCAAGAGTTTGGCAAGAGTCTCTTTCGTCTGGCGAACATACCGCTCTGCTTCCACTCCTTTTCTGTGCATTGAGGATGGATTCCCATAGTCCTCGCACATCACTCTGTATACCGTATCCCCTACGATATCATAGCATCTTGTAGTCGCAGAATTATCCAAATATACTTCCATTTGTTATTCTCCTATCTCCTAATCTTATTATCAGATTATGTGTCTAGCGTTCCAGGTGATACATCAAAACAGAAAGGACTGCAATACCTGCCGTCTCTGTTCTTAAGATTCTTCTTCCTAATGTAACCGGCTTCACACCTTTTTCCACCGCCTGTTCAATCTCTTCCTGTTCAAATCCGCCTTCCGGTCCGATAAAAATTCCGACTGACTGCCCCGGCTCAATCTGTTCCATGACTTGTCTCGTCTCGTCCATCCCCTCGGCAAGCTCATACGGAATCATTCGCACGTCCAGCTTCTGTGCAAAGGAAAGCGCTTCCTGGTAAGTCATCACCTGAGATACTTTTGGAATGACAGCTCTTCCGGACTGCTTCGCGCCGCTCTCCGAGATACTGTTCCATCGTTCCACTTTCTTTGCTGCCTTTTTCGCATCCAGCTTCACAACTGAACGCTTTGTCGCAACCGGGATAATCTCCCATGCTCCGAGTTCCACTGCTTTTTGCACGATTAGTTCCATCTTATCACTTTTCGGAAGCCCTTGAAAGAGATAAATTTTGGACGGAAGCTCTGTGTCTGCCGGAAGTTCTTCCAAAATCTCCGCACACACTTCCTCTTCTCCTAATCGTTCGATGCTGCAAATATACTTCTTATTGTCCCCATCACTCACCTGAAATTTCTCTCCTGTTTTCATGCGGAGTACGTTCTTCATATGGTTGACATCTGAACCTTCTATATAAATCTGATTCCCCTTCACCTGATTCGGTGTCACAAAAAAGTGATGCATATCTGCCTCCTAGTTCTTCTGTGCAGTTACGGATACCCATTCTCCCTGGTATGTAACCTCAAGTACCGTAAGCCCTGCCTGCTTTACAGCCTCCAAGACAGTCTCTTCTTTATCATCGATGATTCCGCTTGTAATATAAATTCCGCCTTGCTTTAATTGATTGACAATCACCGGAGTTAACGGGACAAGTACGTCTGCAAGAATATTTGCCACGACGATATCATACTTCTCATAACCAACCTTGTCCTGCACTTCCTTATCATCAATGATATTTCCAATCATCACTTCATATTTATCCCTGGAAATTCCGTTCTCTTCCATATTCTCGTAAGTTGCGTCAATCGCACAAGGGTCTAAATCGGTTCCCACCGAATATTTTGCACCGAACTTCAACGCCAGCATTCCGAGAATTCCACTTCCGCAGCCTACGTCCAGAATCGTACTGTCTTCTTTCACAAACTTGCGAAGCTGACGGATGCAAAGCTGTGTTGTCTCATGCATTCCTGTTCCAAAAGCAGTGCCCGGGTCAATATGAATCACCATCTTATCCTCATCTTCCGGCTTGACGTCTTCCCAGGATGGGATAATCAAAATATCGTCTACATAGAACTGATGGAAGTATTTTTTCCAGTTATTAATCCAGTCTATATCCTCCGTCTGGGATTCCTCGATGCTGCATTCTCCCAAATCCATGAATTCTTTCATCTCGTCCAGCTCTCGTTTTACATTGGCAAGAATCCCCTCGATATCCGCGTCATCTTCCAGATAGAAACTTAAGTATGCCACTCCGTCATCTTCCTCCGTCTCCGGCAGAATGTCCACGAACATCTGCTCCTTGTCCGCCTCAGTAAGCGGAATTTTATCTTCGATTTCCACACCTTCTACTCCCAGGTCTGCAAGCATGCTGCTTACGATATCTTCCGCTTCCGTCTTCGTTTTTAATCTGAATCTATTCCATTTCATGTTCTCACCTTCCTGTTATCCTAATATTCCAAGATGCTCCAGAAGTATCTTGAGTCCCATCAGAATCAAAATCACACCTCCGGCAAACTCCGCTTTTGTCTTATATTTTGCTCCAAAAATATTCCCGATTTTTACACCTGCCATTGAAATGAGGAATGTCGTCACCCCAATGAAAGAAACCGCAGGAACAATCTGTACTTGTAAAAATGCGAATGTCACACCGACTGCAAGGGCATCGATACTCGTCGCCACCGCAAGTCCGAGCATTTCTTTCACCGCCAGCTCGTCTCCATCCGCTTTGCACACTTCTTCCTCGTCATCTGTCAGTGCTTCCTTCACCATGTTCGCTCCGATAAGCGCGAGTAACACGAAGGCAATCCAGTGGTCAATGGAGGTAATCATGTCCTTAAACTGTACGCCGAGAAAATATCCGATGAGTGGCATTCCTCCCTGGAAAATTCCAAAGTATAAGCCCACGATTGCACCTTTTCTCCAGGTGCATTTTTTCATACAGAGTCCTTTGCAAATGGCAACCGCAAACGCGTCCATCGATAATCCGACCGCAATCAAAAATAGTTCTAGCAATCCCATTTTCGGTTCTCCTCTAGTTTCCTACCATGATGCGGATAATCTCTTCGTTCGTCTCTTTCATTCCTTCTTTTCCAAGACGTCCGACATTTTGAATCGTTGCCTCGATTCCTTTCGTCACGATTCCTTCTCCGTCATAGAACTGCTGTCCTTGTTTGTACATATTGTATCCGAGAATCCCCGCATCCACTGCCGACGCAATCTTTGCCGCGCAGGAAGCCTTAGCTCCGTCGCATACGATTCCGGACACGATTGCCAAGGCGTTCACAATCGTATGCGCAATCTCCTCGAATGTTCCGCCGAGAAGATACGCGATTCCCGCTCCTGCTCCCGCTCCTGCGCTGACCGCGCCGCAGAACGCAGACAAACGTCCAATTCCCGTTTTCTGATGTATCGTAACCAGATTGGAAAGCGTTAGTGCACGATACAGTTCGACGTCGCTTGCATGAAGCTCTTTTGCATACTCGATAACCGGAAGTGACGCCGTCATCCCTTGATTACCGCTTCCGGAATTGATAATAACCGGAAGCTCACATCCGTTCATTCTCGCATCCGAACCTGCTGCCGCTGCAGCTTTCGCTCTCGTGCGTACATCATCCCCATATGTGGCAAGAAGCACCGAGCCGATATTCGCCCCGTAGTCTCCCCGAAGCCCTTCCTCGGAAATCGCGGTATTATACTGAATCTGACGGTCCAACGTCTCTTTCACATCTTCCACCTCTACCGTATTGGCAAAATCAAGAATATCTTCCACATTCAGAAGCGAACGGTCTGTCAGCCCTTCCTCTTTCTCTCCTTGAACTTCAACCTGATGTAAAATCTGTCCGTCTTTCTCAATCAGTACGATATTCGTATGGTAATTCGCAATCCGTACCTTCGCATAAGAGTCTCCATGATATACGGTTACGATGATTTCAAATGTAATCCCATTGTCCACATGCTCGACTGTAATCGGAGTCTTCTCCAAATACTCTTTCATCTTCACCGTATCTTCTTTGGAAACCTCTGCGATGACTTCTAATTCCTTCTCTGCCTTTCCCGCAATGATTCCTGCAGTCGCTGCAGCCGGAATTCCTTTCAGATGATTGGTATTCGGTACGATGACGCTCTTCACATTTTTGATGATACTTCCGCTCGCCTCAATACATACCCTGTCAGGAATGCATCCCAACACTTCCCTTGCCTTTGCAGACGCATACGCAAGCGCGATTGGTTCTGTACATCCCATAGCCGGAACTAACTCCTCTTTCAAAATCTGTACATATGCCTGATATTTTTCATCTGTTCTTTTCATTTCTTAAAATCCTCATCTTTCACAAGTTTTTAATACAACTCGCTGCATAACAATTTATTATACCATAGAAAACCTTTTTTCGCTACAATCTGTTCCAATGTTTCCAGATTCTCATCCGAATGTTCCACCTCTCTTGAAAAGCGGTGCGCCACATCCACAAAGTCTAAGAACGATAGCGTTTCTCCTTGTCTCATCCATACTCCCATTGCCAGTTCCTCGATAAGAAGGGTACTGACAACCGACAAAAGCATTTTCGAATACCCTTTGCCGTCATAGACTCCACCGCAAAAATAAGTGAACACAAAATAAACCATCAATTGTTCCGTATATGGCATTTCCCGCAAGACTTCTTCCCGGAATTTTTCTCTCGCCTTACAATAGTCCTGCTCATCTCTATATAGAATCTCTTTTAGCTCCTTCACATAAACCGGCCATTCTTCCCGCAGCACTTCCAAACTGTCCAACATCTGAAACAGTTCCTGCATTTTTCGAAAACGCACCGCCTTCTCTTCTTTCATCGGCTCCAGTTTCTTTTGGAATCGCGCAGGCGTCTCTTTTCTTTCATAGCGCGCACATACATCCTCCACTTCAAACAGGCGGTTCTTGCGGATTTTGCACTCTCCATCATGGGCAAGTCCCAAGGCAAGCGCTGTCCGGAGAGCTTCCGGTTCCTTTCGATTTTGTAGAATCCGAATGGCGCTCTCCCGCATGGAAAGCAGCTTATCATATAAGAAATCATCGAAGTTATCTGATTCTGGTTCCTCTTTTTCTGTCTCCTTTGTCAGAAACCGCACCGGCTCCTCGCATCCTAAAATCAGTTTCCCGGCTTCCATGCAGGATAATGACAAGGAAATCTCCCTCACATTCGGAAATTCTTCGATATGACGAGGATAATTCCGACATGTCTTACAAAACATATCCGGTCCCAGCTCCGAATAAATATCGCAAAGATTATTCTCGTCCAAAAAAGCACATCTTCTCTGATACTAATGGAACGAACCTTCCTGCCAGTCAATGGAATTGTGGAGACGGTTTCCGAACGCTCCCTTTACCTTCTTATACTTCTTCAGCGTACGCTCGTCAATCATAATCTGCCATCCGGCACAGCACGTATCTTCACATTTATCCGCTGTGCAATGAAATTTTCTGTAATAATGTGGTACTATATATTGCATAGTTACTCTCCTGTTATCACGCGAACCGTACTTCCGTCCGCTTTCTGTTTCTTCACAACAATCTGTTTCTCTATCCGCTCTTTCAACTCTGCTACATGGGAAATGATACCCACAAGCCGGTTGCCATTTGCCAAGTCTTTCAACGCTTTCATCGCCTGTTCCAATGCTTCCTCATCTAGGGAACCGAATCCTTCATCAATAAACATCGCATCGAGCTGAATCCCTCCCGCAGCCGATTGAATCTCATCCGACAATCCTAACGCCAATGCTAAGGAAGCCTGAAAAGATTCTCCGCCGGAAAGTGTCCGCACACTTCGCACACTTCCATTATAATGGTCAACCACATCCAGTTCCAGTCCGCTTTGACTCCGCAAATTCCCCGCATCCTTCCGCCGTTTCAACTCATATTGTCCACCGGACATCACAAGGAATCTTGTATTCGCCCTCTCGATAATCCTTTGAAAATAAGTCATCTGAATATAAGTTTCCAGCATGATTTTTTCTTTGCCGCTCACCGTTCCATTCGCCGTATTCGAAAGAGCTTTCACAAGCGTCCACCGCTTCTCTACATCCTGCATCTTTCCATACTGCTCCTTCACCATATCCCGAATCCGCACATTGTTCTGATAGTCGAGCGTCAGTTCCTCTTTCTTCTTTGTCATCTGTTCCTTTTCTTTTTGATAGGCCTCCTGACATTGCAGAAGTTCCTCCCAATGCGTTTCTTCATGTTCCTCAGTCTGTGCTTTCAGCGTTTTTAATTTTGCGCCACATATCTTCCTGCGTTCTTCCGTCTTTCGATATGCCTCTTCTGCCTGTTGATAAGCCGCTTCCATATCCTTTTTCTTCTGTTTCTTTTCTTTTAATCCGGCGGCTGCCTGTTCCCGATTTTCATACGTCAGTTGTTGCGCAGCCTTCTGATAACGTTCCGCCGCTATCACACATTCCTTCTCCTTCCTATGATATTCTGCTTCTTTCTCCTCCAGCAAGGCTTCCTGTTCTTTGAAAAATTTATCGTTCTTCTCGTCCTGCTCTGCCAACATGTTCCGACGCTTCAGAGATTCTTCTACCTTTCTTCGTTTTTCTTTCACAATAGAATCCTGGGTTTTCAACTCCTGAATCCGTTCTTCCAAAGACTCATAAAGCAACTGCGACACTTCTCCAAAGAGTTCCTTTCCGCTCTCTTCTATCTGTCTGCGAATCCTGTCTCCTTCCCCTTTCAGCGCTCCCGCCTGCTCACTAAGTCTTGAAACTTTTTCTGCCAACTCCTGACTTTCTTTCTTTTTCCGCTTCAATTCCGCTTCTGTACAGAGTTCCTTCGTCAATTTAGCCGGACTCGGATGATGGGTTGCTCCGCACACCGGACAACAGACCCCTTCCTTCAGTCCTGACGCAAGGATTCCGGCCTGTGCATCCAGGAACTGTTGTTCCATCTCCTCACAGCGCCTTCGGATGTTCTGGCTTTCTAAGGAAACTTTCTGATAGAGTCCCTGTGCTTCTTTGAAGCTATGAGCGATATTCTTATACTCTACGAACAGTTTCTTCAGGTTCCGCACTTTTTGTTTTTCTTCCTCCAGATTTCTCTCTTCCTGAGAAAGTTCCAAAGAAACGGTATCCAGTCGATTCATTTCCTCCAACTGTTTTTTCACTTCTTCTCTTCGACAGTCTGTTTCCTCTTTTTGCCGGCGAATCTTGGAAATCTCTTTTCGGAGTGTTTCACAGTTCGCTTCTGCCGTCTTTTTCTCTTTTTCAAGTTTCCCAGCCTCTTCGTAATACACCATCTTTTCTTCTTCTGCCAGAATCTCTTTCAGAAGCTTTTCTTTTTCCTCCGACCTTTCGGACTCTTGCCGGAAACGCTCCGCCTGCTCGGAAAGCTTCGGCTTCAAACGCTGTAATTCTTCCTCCAGATTCTCAATTTCCCGCTTCGCCACACGCCTTGCTTCTTCTTTTCCAATCTGTTTCTGTAGTGTGAATATCTCCTTTTCCAGTTCCCCTATCCGACTTTCATAACGTTCCCGCTCCTTCTCTTCCTGCTTCGCAAGCTCATCTAGGAAGGCAAGAATCTCTCCGACGGTCACATTGTCCTTCCGCTCCCCCTCATGACGGATTCCGTCTATGTATTGGCTGACACTCTTCGTCAAATCTTCATATTGCATGCGGAGAACTCCTGCTTCATGTTTCAACCGTTCCTGCAACATCTGGTACCGTTTCGTATCGAAAATCTCCCGAAAAATCTTACTTCGTTCTTCTGTCTTTGCAAACAATAACTTCAAAAAGTCTCCCTGTGCAATCATGGCAATCTGCGTAAACTGATTTCTGGACAGACCGATTAACTCTGTGACCGCCTTCGTCACCTCTTTTGTCTTTGTCACGATTCTTCCATCCGGATAATAAAAGGTGGCATCCGCTTTTTCCGCTGTCATCCCATTTCCTTTTTTCGCCGGCCGCATATATTCCGGATTTCTCCGAATCCGGTAAACTTCCCCCCGATATAAAAATTCCAATTCCACATAGGTAGGCACATCTTTTCCCGCATATTTACTCCGAAGCATGTCTGCCTCCCGGTTGTCTCCGCTTGCCTCCCCATAAAGTGCAAATGTAATCCCGTCAAAAATCGTCGTCTTTCCGGCTCCTGTATCGCCGGTAATCAAATACAGACCTCTCTCACCAAGCAGTGTAAAATCCACAACCGTCTGTTCCGCATACGGGCCAAATGCAGACAACGTTAACTTCAAAGGCTTCATCTATCTGTCCTCCCAAATCTTCTCAATCCATGTACGCATCCATATTTCCTGCTCTTCGGACATCGGCTGATTGTTCTGAATTTCATAAAACTCCTCAAACAATTCTAACGGTGACTTCTGCTTCACGTCTTCCAATAATTCCATCGCCTGCTGCCGTTTTGTTCGTGTATTTTCGTAATCCAGTTTCATAATATTCGGATAGACCACCCGCAATTTATTCAACACATCCGGAATATCCTCCTCATCTGTCAATGTGATATGCAGATAATCCCCAGTATTTGTACCATGGTAAAATTCCCGGGACATCAACCTCTCATACGTTCCTTTGATTTCCCGCATGTCTGTTCTCGGCGCTAACGGAACGAGACGAATCTCCACCTCGCCTTTTTTCTTCAGTTCTACAACCGGAACCGATTTCTGATGACGACTCTCGGAAAAAGAATACTTCAAGGGAGTTCCCGAATATCGCACTTCCTCTCTTGATATGTGCTGCGGTCCATGAATATGTCCGAGCGCCACGTAATCGAACACGTCAAAACAAGAGGCATCCACGTTGTCAAGTCCTCCCACAGACACTTCTTCCGACTCCGAGCGCACCGCTCCCGTCACAAATTGATGGGAAAGAAGCACATTTCTTTTTGTCGGATTCACATGCATTGCTTCTACCACCGCCTGTACCGCCTCATTGTATGTCGTCAGTTTCTCACTCCCTTGCTCTTCTTCGATTCCAAGCACATGCCGCACATGTACCGGCTTCACAAACGGCAACATATACATATTCAATTCTCCGAACTCATCCTGCAAAACAACCGGTTCCGGCACGCTCCGAAATACAGGAGATACATAGACCCCTCTGCCCTTCATCAGTTCTCCACCGAATGAAAGCCGCTCTGGAGAATCGTGATTCCCGCTGATGATAAATGTACGGAGATTGCGCTCTGCCAGACCGTTCAAAAAAGAATCAAACAATTGAACCGCTTCTGCCGGAGGAATTGGCTTATCATACACATCCCCGGCAATCAGGACGCCGTCCGCCTTCTCCTTATCTACAATATTTAAAATCTCGTTTAATATATATTTTTGCTCTTCCATCATGGAAAATTCGTTCACCCGTTTTCCAAGATGAAGGTCGGATAAATGAATCAGTTTCATGCCTTCCTCCTGTTCGTTTCTTCTCCATTTATTATAGGGCAGAAGAAGCGCCTTTGTCTATCCTTGAAAAAACGGATAATTTGGCGCTGCAAACGAAAAAATCCAAAATAGGACAAATGTAAGCGCCTGCTTTCCAAGCAAATACCATTTCACACAGTTCGGAAAATGACACGAATCATCCGTAATGTACGCAGAAGCGACAAGCGATATCCATATTCCAATCACCAATAATCCTAAATCTATCCACAATCCCTCTCTTCCGAATCCACCTTTCAATCCATAGTAGCCTCCAAAAATGTTCAGCATGGAAACTTCACTTTGAAATGCCGCCAAAATCAAACGCTCCTTAACCGTAAGTTTCTTCACAAATTCACACCAAGGAATCAAATTCACCAGCAAAATACTGTAAAACGGCAGCTTCATATGCTCCCAGATACTTTCGCTGATTGGAAAAAATCCTGCAAGAAAAGCCGGTCTTCCAAGAAAATCATAGGTAAAGTGGAAAAAACTGCTTAGCAAAATGGTGATTATCACACCGACATAGATGTAAATATTTTTTCTTCGATTCATAAGAAACTCCCCGAATAATTTTTATTATCTACCTATACTCCCCCTATTCGGGCTTTCTATGCATTCCTATAGCAAAAACAGGTATACATACCTGCATACCTGTCTTCCCTCTTTCCTATATCTTACAGCTGATTTTTCTTCATTTTTTCTTTTTCTACTTCCACGTCACCCGAATCTTGCAATCCTCACTCAGTTCGCACGTCTCCGCCGTCAATATGATTCCTGCCCTTCGGAATGCGGCACAGATTTTAAAAAACATATCCCACACGACATTCTCGGAAATCATATTCTCCTTGTATTCCATATAACGTGTTTTGTTTCTCAATAGTTCAAGCGGCATAATATGCCGTTCCAGGTCCCATGCCCATACTTTTTTTAAATCCAGAAACTGAAATTCCTGCGAATTGGTTTTCTCTCTTCCGCACTCCAGACACGTCGGAATATTCAAGAGTTTCTCTTCATAAGACGTAATCACATCATAGATTCTTCGTACCTGCTCCTTCGTAAGCTTATACATTTCAATCCCGACAATCTCATCAAAAAGCTGGTATCTGCAATACCGTAGATTCCCGTTCCCATATAATTCGATGGAGAATCCTCCATCTTCTCCTTCCATCCCCATGTCCGGACCAATCCGGTAGGAAAATACAATATGTTCTTTTCTTAATTCTTCAAACTTCATACTTACCCCTTATTTTCCATCATTATTGCCTGGAATCTCCTCTATGCTTTCATCGCCCAGCGCATCTTCGTAGAACGCGCTCTGCTGTTACGATTGCATTCTTCTGCCGATGGACGGATGACATCATTCGCAATCTCCCGGTAGACACCGGCTTTCTTCAATTCCTTAAATGCTTTCTTTACAATCCTGTCCTCCCCAGAATGGAATGTAAGAATTGCCACTCTTCCTCCCGGCGCCAACGCATCCGGAAGCTTCTCCATGAATTCATACAATACTTCAAATTCACTATTCACATCGATTCTCAATGCTTGAAATACCCGCGCGCAGGATTTCTTTACCGCCTCTTTCTGTTCTCGTTCCGGAAGAAATGCAAGGGCTTCCTCAATCACATGCTGTAATTTGGTAGTCGTATCAATCTCTTCCCCTCTTCTCAGCTTTTCTGCCACGAGCGCCGCAATCTCTTCGGCATACGGCTCGTCCGAATTTTCAAGCAGCATTCCTGCCAGTTCCTCTTCCGTCACTTCTTTCAGACGCTCTGCCGCAGACGTTCCCTTCTGCGGGTTCAACCGCAAATCAAGAGGCCCTTCTTTCTTATAAGTAAACCCTCGTTCCGGATTATCAATCTGCATAGATGAGACACCCAAATCCGCAAGTACAAAGTCAAAGGGACCATATTCCTTTGCCACCTCGTCAATGTTTGCAAAATTTGTCTGAATCATCGTGAAAATATCTTCGCCAAACCCAAGCTCACGCAGTCGTGCTTCTGTTTTCACAGATTCAATCGGGTCCACATCCAACCCATAGATATGTCCTTGCCCTTGCAGACATTCCAGCATCTTTCTCGTATGCCCTCCGTATCCAAGCGTTGCATCCAACCCTTTCTGCCCCGGCTGAATCTGAAGGAATTCCAAAATTTCCTTCACGCAGATAGAAATATGCATTCCCACCGGTGTGCTTCCTTTCTGAATCACTTTCTCTATCGTCTCCGGATATTTCTCCGGCTGCAGTTCTTTATATTTCTCATGATAATTTCTCGGATGTGTTCCTTTGTAGCGAACCCGCCGCTTATGCTGTACTTCCTGTTCCATTTCGATACCTCGTTATTCTGTCAGAGATTCTCGTCTCTAACTCTGTTTCTTTCATAATGGTATCTATTTTTGCAGGACATGTCAAGGAATTTCTATGACAGGAAAAAAGACCCGGCAAAACCGAATCCTTTTCCTTGTGAATTAAGATATTTTATTGACTAACTCGACAAGTTCCGACATATTACGAATCATATAGTCCGCGCCTGCCTCCTGATAACGTCTTGTCACCTTCGCAAGTTTTTCTTCTTTTTCTGCATCGGAAAGCGCTTCATACTCTTCCTCTGTCAAAGCCATTTCTGAACTGCCTTCCAGAATCCCTACCGCAATTGCGCCTGCATTCTTTCCTTCTTTGATATCGGAAACCGTATCTCCGACTTTCATGACGTTCTGCACTTTTGTCACACCCAACGCTTCCATATTCTTGAAAACCATATACGGGTATGGACGTCCGATTCCACCTGTCGAATCCGGACTGAACCATACATCCGGCTCATATCCGTTTTCTTTTGCTTTCTCCGTCACAATCGCCATCATCTTGTCCGTATACCCTGTTGTGGAACCGATTTTGATTCCCATCTCCCGAAGTTTTGCAATTGTTTCCAGTACGTATGGTTTCGGTTCTGCATAACGGTCCAAAATACTAAGAAGCTTTTCTTCATAAAACGCATACATTCCGTCGATATCTTCTTCTGTAAATTCCCTTCCGTATTTTTCGAGCCAGAGTTGATGGATTCTGTCCATATGCAGCATCGCTTTGATATGGTCGCGTTTCAACATTCCCATCGGTTCTCTGACCTCGTCCATCGTCGGCTCAATTCCTACATGACGGAACACTTCAACAAACACCTGCACCGGCGCGAAACAACCGTAGTTCCGGCCCAGTCAAAAATTACCGCTTCGATTCTACTCACCTTGATTTACCTCCAAACATTCTTTGATAATTGCACATACTTTTTCAATATCCTCTTCATAAATCTCTCCGATATTTCCGATGCGGAATGTATCTGCATCTGTCAATTTGCCCGGATAGATTGCATATCCGCGTTCCTTGATATACTGATACATATCGTCAAAAGAGAATGTGTGATGTTCCGGATAGAAAAACGTCGTGATAATCGGTCCTTGATGTTCCTTGATATACGTATCGATTCCCATCTCTTTCATCCGCTGAATCAGAAGATGATTATTATGATAATACCGTTTGCTTCTCGCCGCGATTCCGCCTTCTTCTTCCATCTCTTCCAGCGCTTTCGCAAAAGCAAGCACGGCATGAGTCGGAGACGTAAATCTCCACTTTCCGTCCTTTTCCATCGTCTTCCACTGGTCATACAAGTCTAATGACAAGCTTCTTGCCTTTCCTTCACTCGCAATCAGTTTTTGACGGTTTGCAATGATAAATGAGAATCCCGGAACCCCTTGGATACATTTATTGGCGCTGCTTACGATGAAATCAATGCCCCAGTCTTTTACCGGAATATCCACTCCGCCGAAGCTGCTCATCGCATCCACAATAAATGTCAGCCCTCTTTCTTTCACCACGTTTCCTACCGCTTCAATATCGTTCAACAACCCGGAAGTCGTCTCGCTGTGTACCATAGATACATGCGTAATCGAAGCGTCCTTCTCAAGAATCTCTGCCACTTTTTTTGCATCCGGAATCCGATGATACGGTTCACTATAGGTCACATACCGGATTCCCGCATGTCTCGCAATCTCTTCCTGCCTCTCTCCGTATGCCCCGTTTGCCACAATCAATACTTTCTCATCCTCGCCAATCACGCTTGTGAGTACGGACTCCACTCCGAAGGTTCCGCTTCCCTGCATTAAGACAACAGTGTACTCCTCTTCGCTGACATGCGCAAGTTCCAACAACTTTCTTCTGATTTCCTGGGTAATGACCTTATAATCGTCATCCCATGTACAGTGGTCAAACAACATTTCTTCCTTCACAGATGCCGTTGTTGTGAGTGGTCCCGGTGTCAATAGTTTATAATTCTTCATGATATTTTTTCTCCTTTATCTTCCTATTTGCATGCTTCTGATAATTCCTGATGTTTTTCTAACAATTCAATCGTAAGCGGTTCTTCAAAGACTTTTGGGTTGGCAGAAAGATTCTCCGCATCCGTTTTTTCTCCATTGTAAAGAGCAATCGGATAATAAGACTGTAATTCTTCTCTTCCGTTTTCAATGATACACTGCGCCATTTCCATCGCTTTTTCCTTGACTTTATCGCCTTTATCTACTGCTGCTACAGATTCTGTAAGGCTGAAGTTTCCTTCTGATGGGTCTACATAATCAATCGGAAGCCCATCTGCTTTATCTGCAACTGCCTGCTGACGAAGTCCAAATCCTATCGCCACTTCTCCTGCGCGCTGTCCACATAAAATGTGCTCATCGTTACAAGGTCCGCCTCCAGATTGGTTCCTTCTGCCATCAGTTTTCCGCCCAATTCTGAAGTTCCGAACGTCTGGAACACATACTGGTCTTTGTAACCATAAATATGAAACAACTGCCGTCCAAACAGCTTGGTCAGAAGCCCTTGCTTCCCGAAGGAATAAATAATTGCAAATCCGTATGTAATCGTCGGCAGTAACATCGGAAGAACCGCCGCCCTTGTAAGCAAAAACTTATATTTCCCGGGCACATTTGTATAATGGACCGTATAAGCCAGAAAAAACGCAAGAAGCGTTGTAATGATGGCGCTGGCTGACGATACGGCAAAACTGTTCCCGAGCGCCTTTACAAAACCTTTAGAAGTCAATACATCCCGATAATTCTCCAGCGTAAATCCTGTATTCCCATCTAGCACAAATGATTTCAGAAGAAGCCTCACAATCGGAATGGCAAGAAATAAGAAGAAAAATATTGCCAATACTCCAAACATGAGCTTCATTTCTTTGTTTTTCTTTTTCTGCATCTTTGGTACCCCTTACGCTGTCTGTACCGCTATTTGCCGTTCTGCCGCAAACAGGCTGTAGATATTGTTTTTCTTGATTTCAAGCTGGTTCAGAATAAATTTCTTCACAAAATTATCTCTTGGTGTCTCGATAATTTCTTCCGGTCTTCCATACTGTGCAATCTTTCCCTCGTTCACAATCATTACCCGGTCGGAAAGTGTCAGCGCTTCTTCCGGGTCGTGTGTTACGATAATTGTCGTCAGGTTAAATTCCTTCGCAATCGTCTTGATTCTGTCCTTGATAGACTCCTTAATCACTCCATCCAATGCGCTTAACGGTTCATCCAAAAGCAAGATTTTCGGCTTCATCACCATCGTTCTCGCGAGCGCTACTCGTTGTTTTTGTCCTCCGGACAACTGGTCGATTCTTTTCTGAAGGTGTTCTTCCAGTCCAAGAAGATGAATCATATCTTCCACCTCATTTTTTGTGGAGATACCCGGCTTATTCCGAAGCCCGTATGTAATATTCTGGTATACGTTCAGATTCGGGAACAATGCATAATCCTGAAATACGATGTTGAATCCTCTTTTTTCCATCGGCACATTCGTCAAATCCGTTCCGTTAAAAATAATCTTACCGCTATCCACATCTGTAATTCCAAGAATCAGATTCAATAATGTCGTCTTGCCGCATCCTGACGGTCCCAAGATGGATACAATCTCTCCGTCTTCGATTTCCAGATTAATATCTTTCAAAATTGTCACGTTATCATACGATTTTTTGACATTTTTCAATTCTAACATAGTCGTTTTCCTTCCTATCTTCATTCACATTTCACTTTGTTTCTCAAACAACCTATTATAACAATCGCTGTTTCCGCTAACTATCGCGTAAGTGTCAAAGTTCTGTTAAAACTTTGTAAATCAAAGAATAGAAATGTAAAATTTTTTCTTATTTCCTGTAACATTCCTGCTATAATGTCTATTTATATGTAAAGAGAACAAGGAGAACATTTATGAGAAAACATGACGATAAAATATACATGGAATATTCGATTTTAGTAAAACACTTTTTGTTTTCTCTGACAAACGACTATGAGTTATCAGAAGACCTCACACAAGAAACGTTCTATCAGGCATACAAATCGATTCACCGATACAATGGCGATTGTAAGTTTTCTGTCTGGCTATGTCAGATTGCAAAACACCTGTATTTTGACTATCTAAAAAAGAAAACAAAAGTAAAATCTATCCAGCTTGAAGATTTGGAATATATTTTACCGGAGACCACATCGGAATATAATCCCGAAGCTATTTGCCTTACAAATGAAAAAATAGCCGGGATTGCAAACATCATTCGAACCGTCAAACCGCCCTATGGACAGATATTTTTATTACGGCATATGAATGAAATGAGTTATAAAGAAATCGGGGAGATATTTGAAAAAAGTGAAAACTGGGCTCGTGTCACTTATTATCGGGCAAAAAATATGATAAAAGAAAGGATGATAGAAGATGAACTTCACTTGTGATATTATACAGGATTTAATGCCTTCCTATATCGATGGCATTTGTTCTGAAAGCAGCAAAAACTTAATTGAAAAACATATAAAAGAATGTGAGGTGTGCGCTATGAAACTGAAAGCATTATCTGAACCTGTTGAAGAGAAAACTTATGATGCAGCCCTAATTTCCTCAAATCCTTTGAGGAAAATTAAAAAGAAACATAGAACTACCATAATTTTATGTATTCTCTCTACTGCACTTATCATAATCATCAGTACGTTTGCCATCCAAAACATAGGCGTACTGCACGATTTTTTCTTTCCTAAAAAAATGGTTACCATACAGGAAAGCGCCGACCTTTCTTCCTGGACTCCGCTCTCCATAGATGGCTCCAAATATTTGAATATGGATTCTTTATTCTATAACAAGGAAGTTGTCAATCACGCAAATAGCGGAAGTTCTGTTCGTATGAGAATTTATGATGAAAGTGGAGAAACATTAATAAAAGAATTGATAATTACACCAGGTAAATCCGCAAGCCTTGACTTTTTAAACCGGAATCAAAATTATCTAATTCAAATTCAAAATGTACCGGAAATCAGTTTCCTTGTGTTTCATTAAAATAGAGGGTTGCCATCCGCACCCCTCCCTTCCAGATTCTCACTATTTTAATTTTCCCGCAAAATCTGCCATCGCCTCAGATATCTTAATCCCCTGAGGACAAACCTTCTCACAGCTTCTGCATCCGATACACTCGGACGGCCATTTTTCTTTTTCTACGTTCTTTAATGATGCCTCCGGAATCTCGTCCAATCCGGCAAAGTTCTGGTTGTTGTAAATACTAAGAAGCCTTGGAATATCCAATTCCTTCGGACACTTTGACGTACAGTATCTACATGCCGTACAAGGAAGCATTCTTCCCATCATGCCTTCTGCGATTCTCAGGAGAACTTTCATCTCTTCCTCATTTAACGGCTTATCCTCCTCAAATGTGGCAATGTTTTCTTTCAACTGTGTGAAATTCGACATACCGGATAGAATCATCTTCACATTCGGAATCGTCTGCAGGAATCGAAATGCCCACGCCGGAATATCTTCATCCTGACGAAGCTCGGAAAGTTCTTTTTCTGCCTCTACTGATAACGCTACAAGTTTCCCTCCGCGCAAAGGTTCCATAACCCATACCGGAATATCATACTCTTTCAGAAGTTCCACTTTATCCTTTGCATTCTGGTATGTCCAATCCAGATAGTTAATCTGAAGCTGGCAAAACTCAATATGTTCTCCATATGCTTCCAGGAATCGTCTCATCACATCACAATCTGCATGTGCAGAAAATCCAAGATGACGGATTCTTCCATTCTCCTTCTGCTTCAACAAATATTCTAAAAGACCGTATTCTCTGTTCAGATACCATTCAATATTCTCTTCCGTCACCGTATGGAATAAATAAAAATCAAAATAATCTGCTTCACATTTTTCCAGCTGCTTTTCGAAGATTTCTTCAATTTTCAAGAAATTCTCCTTGTCATATCCCGGGAATTTGCTTGCCAGATAGAAGTTCTCTCTCGGATGTGCCGAAAGCACCTTTCCCATTACGGTCTCCGAATTTCCTTCATGATATCCCCACGCCGTATCATAGTAGTTGATGCCATGCTCCATGGCATAATCTACCATCTCCGCAGTCGCTTTCTCATCAATCTTCGCATTGTCTCCATCAATCAATGGAAGGCGCATTGTCCCAAGTCCAAGCATTGATAATTGCATTCCCTGAAATTCTCTGTAAATCATATGTATCCCTCCGTAACTTTACTTTTGTAATAATTTTATCACACTTCTCATGAAATTGACACAACAATTCTTATTATCCTTTTCGGTTATTTTATATTTTATGGTAATCTTTTTCTTGATTTTCACAGCAAAGAAACGTATGATAAATTTAACTTCTTAATTTCTGAACGCTTATGGAAAGGAAAGATTGGATATGTTGCACGAAGAATTAAAAAAACGAAAACAGGAACTCGGACTCACAAACGAACAATTATCCCACTTATCGGGCGTTCCTCTTGGAACTCTCAACAAGATTATGAACGGCGATACCAAATCTCCACGCTATCATACATTGGCTGCAATTAACAAAGTCCTTTTCCCTGCAGATACTTCCGCAGATACAGTCTGTGAAGCAACCCTAAACTATCATGCGAGCTCTCAACACGATTATACTTTAGCCGACTACTATTCGCTCCCTGACGATGTGAGGGCTGAATTAATCGACGGACATTTGATTTACATGGAAGCTCCCTCTCTGTCTCACCAAGAGATTAGCCTTCTCCTGGCATCGGCTCTTCACCATTTTATTCGGAAGAATCATGGAGGCTGTAAAGTATTTACGGCTCCTCTCGACGTCCAGTTAGATTGTGATGAAAAGACAGTTGTTCAACCGGATATTCTTGTCTCCTGCAAAAAGGACACACGCACAAAAAGAGGTATCTACGGCGCCCCGGATATGTGTATCGAAATCGTTTCTCCCTCCTCCCGGAAGCTGGATTACGGTACAAAGATGGCAAAATACTTAAATGCCGGCGTCCGCGAGTACTGGATAGTTGATTTGGAACAGGAAAGGGTTGTCTGCTACTTCTTTGAAGAAGAATTCTATCCCGTACTCTTCACATTTCATGACAAAGTTCCGGTTCGCATCTTTGAAGGAAAATTAGAGATGGATTTTGAAGATATCAAGAAACAGATGGATGAAGTATAAATTACGTAAAGCGAGCAGGCTGAATCACCTGCTCGTTTTTTCTCTTCCAAAATCATCTTATTTTACACCATATGGCAGGCTACCTTATGCCCGCTCTTTACTTCCCGAAATACCGGCGCTTCCTTCCGACACTGTTCCGTTGCATGCGGGCAACGACTGGCAAACGCGCAACCACAGAAATTCTCCGTTTTCACCGGTTGTTCCCCTTTTAACCCAGAAAAATCTTTTCGCTTTCGATATGGGTCCGGAGCCGATGCAAAGAGCGCTTTCGTATATGGATGCAATGGATGTGCAAACAATTCTTCCGTATCCGTCTCCTCCACGAGAGAACCAAGATACATGACGCCTACCCGGTCTGAAATGAAACGAATCACACCAATATCATGCGAAATAAAAAGAAGACTTACTTTTAATTCTTTTTGCAGTTTCATCATCATATTTAAAATCTGTGCCTGAATAGACACATCAAGAGCCGATACCGGTTCATCACATACAATGAGCTTCGGTTCAATAATCAACGCGCTCGCTATTCCCAGGCGTTGTACCTGACCACCGGATAGCTCGTGCGGAAACCGGAAATAATGTTCTTCGGACAATCCTACTGTCTTTAATGTTTGAACGACCTGTTCTTTTCGCTTTTTAGCATCTTTTACTCCATGTACCGAGAGAATTTCTTCCAATATCTCTCCGATTCGCTGTCGTGGATTTAGCGCAGACAACGTATTTTGGAATACCATCTGCAAATCTTTACGAAACGGGCGGAATTCCTTGTCGCTTAACTGGCACAAATCTTTTCCTTGATAAAGAATACTTCCGCTATCCGCCTGATTCAGTCCGACAATCGTCCTTCCTGTCGTAGATTTCCCACATCCGGATTCCCCTACAATGCCATAAGTCTCTCCTTCATTTATGTAAAAGGAAACATTGTCTACCGCGTACATCCGCTCTTTCGGCCCGAATAACTTTCCTCCTTTTCCATGCACAGGATAGGTTTTCTTTAGGTTCTTGATTTCCAGTAAATGTTCACTCATACTTACGACACTCCTTCCTGTTGTGCATAGTTCCAGCATTTGACAGAATGTCCATTCCCAACATCGACAAATGGAGGCTGTTTTGTTCTGCATCTTTCATCCGCATACCGACATCGCGTGCAAAAATGACACCCCTCCGGTATGTTCGAAAGAGACGGCACAATTCCTTCAATTGTAGGAAGTTCCTCTCCGCGCTTTACACCAAGATGCGGAATACAGGCAAGCAATCCCTGGGTATATGGATGGAGAGGTCTGTCAAACAATTCTTCTGTCGACGCATCCTCCACCACCTGCCCCAGATACATTACTTTTATACTATGGCAAAGTTGTGCTACCGCTCCCATATCATGCGTGATAAACAAGACGGACATCCCCAGTTTCTCATTCAGCTCCTGCATCAAATGTAAAATCTGTTCCTGAATCGTCACATCCAACGCTGTCGTCGGCTCGTCCGCAATCAGAAGCTTCGGCTCGCACGCTAATGCCATCGCAATCATGACTCTCTGCTGCATTCCGCCGGATAATTCAAACGGATATTTCTTCATACATGTTTCCGGACTCGGAATCCCGGTTAATTTCAGCATCTCCACCGAACGTTCCTTCGCTTCCTGCTTCGTCATCGTTTTGTGAAGGAGCAGGATTTCACTCAACTGCTTCCCAACCGTATGAACCGGACTCAAGGAGTTTAACGGGTCTTGGAAAATAATGGAGATGCTGTTGCCACGTATTTCCCGCATCCCATCCAAAGATTTTTTCAGTAAATCTTCGCCTTCGAATAAGATTTCACCTTCATATTTTACTGCGGTATCATGGTCTCTCAATCTCAAAATAGATTGAGACATCACACTCTTTCCCGAACCGGATTCCCCTACGACTCCTGTAATCTCGCCTTGACGAATCTGTAGCGACACGCCGTCTACCGCCGGAAGCCATTTTTTATGAACCGGAAACAACACACGCAAATCTTTTATGTCAAGCATTGGTTTTTCCATTATTTTTTCACGCCTCCCTTCACTCTCGGGTCTAAGAAATCCCTGAGTCCGTCTCCCAGCAGATTCAGACTTAATACACACAAAATCACTGCCGCACCCGGACAAATCATCGTCCATGGCGCCTTGGAAAATACAAGTTTACTAGCCTGCAGCATATTTCCCCAGCTTGCCGCAGGAGCCGGAACCCCTGCTCCCAGAAAACTTAGAGATGCCTCTGAAATAATCGCCTGTGCGAAAATAAAAGACGCCTGTACCGTAAGCGGAGAAATCACCCCCGGCAAAATCATTTTCCACAGAATGCGGAAATGACTGAACCCTTGCACTCTCGCAGCTTCCACATAGGTCTGTTCTTTAATAACCATGGCGCTTGCCCTGACCGTTCTCGCCACACTCGGCGTATACACGATTGTCAGCGCAATGACTACGTTCCAGCTTGATGCACCGAGAGATGCAATCAAGGCTATCGCCAATAAGATACCCGGAATGGCAATCAGACCATCACATATTCTCATAAGAATCTGGTCCAGGATTCTAAAATAACTGGCATAAAGTCCGATGATAATTCCAAACACACAGGAGAATAGCGCAACGCATCCCCCTACCCACAAGGACACTCTTGCTCCATACATCAATCGAATAAAAAGGTCTCTGCCGAATTCATCCGTTCCGAGCAAAAATTCTCCTCCAGGCTCTTTCAATCGATTTGCCACTTCCATGGCATTCGGGTCTACGCGGCTTACAATCGGCACTAAAATCGCCGCAAGTAAAATCATTGAAAATCCAACCGCTCCAATTAACAGCGCCGGGCTTGCCAGAAGTCTTTCCCTGCGAAGCTGGCGTTGTTCTTTAAAAATCCCCATGCTTGCTTCCGTCATATTTTTTCTATTTAACCACATCACTTACCTCCTACTTCCGTCCCGGATGAAGTCGCGGGTCGACCACACCATATAGGATATCTACGATAAGATTCACAAACACATACAGGAATGTCACGAACAGAACGACACCCTGAATCAAAAAGACGTCTCTTCGATTAATCGCACCAATCGTCAGCATCCCGATTCCGGGAATATTAAATAAAGTTTCCGTCACAATCGTTCCCGTAATCAAGCTTCCAAAAGACTGTCCAATCGCGGTCAGAATCACCGGAGCTCCATTCTTTAGTCCGTATGTGAGAATCACTTTTTGCTCTTTCAATCCCTTTGCTCTTGCCGTATGAATATAATTTTTATGCAGGACGTCCAGAAGTGCAGAACGGGTCATTCGCGTCAGATATGCCGCCTGTACGATGCCAAGGGACAATGCCGGAAGAAACAGATATTTCAAATGCTCTCCTAACCCCTGACTCAGTGTTGCATATCCTGCCACCGGAAAAATGTGATGATACACACTCAGTCCCAGCATCAGAAACATACTGAGCAGAAAACCGGGAAGAGCCGCCCCGAAAAGGGATGTTGTCACTGCCGCCACATCAATCGCAGTTCCTCGTTTATAAGCCGCTATCAATCCAAGTGGAATTGAAAGCACTAACGCAATCATCTGAGAAAAAATTGCGAGACTTAATGTCGGTGGGAAATATTCTGCAATCGCTTCCGTAACCGGCTGGCGCAAGAAGTAGGAACTTCCCCAATCCCCACTCAATACTCCGCCAAACCAGTCCAAATATTGTGTAAGAAACGGACGGTCAAACCCTAATTCCGCATTCAACTGTGCGATTTGCTCCGACGTCGCTTCCATCCCGAGAAGCGCGGTAGCCGGACCTCCCGGAATCATATAGACTATAAGAAACGCAACGCAGGATACAACGAACATCACCGGAATTAAGGATAAGATTCGCTTTCCAATATAAGATAACATAAAACTCCTTTCTCATAAAAACGGCGGAATGCTTACTGCAGACCGCCGCTATCCTGATACTTATTTTGTCACACTTGCACTCCAGTAGATTGGGAAACGGAGATATCCTGCTCCCTCTACATTTGCTCTCATTGCGCTGATACCTGTATAATGTCCGAGAACTGTCGCCGCTCCATCTTCATAGAGGAATGTCTGAAGTTCCGCCCACGCTTTTGATGCCTCTTCTTCTGTCGCAGCAGAGCGAATTGCCTGAATTCCATCTGTCACTTCCTGACGGTCCAGTCCTGCCCATCCTTTATCTAACACAGATAACTGAATCGGAAGCATGTTGTAGCTGTTGCTTGTGATAAACATGCTGAACTGTTTTGGATTTGCACGATGTTCCATAAATGTACTGAAATCATAACTTTCTACTTCTGCATTAAATCCTGCTTTCTTTAACTGCTCCTGCACAACCAATGTTGCATTGTACATCTCCGCGTAATCCGGTGTTGTGACAAGAACAATCTTCTCATTGTTATATCCGGCTTCTGCAAGTAATTTTTTTGCTTTCTCCGTATCTGCCTGATTATAGTACTCTTTTCCTGCATCTGTTCCCCATTGAGCATCTGTCGGAACAGACCAGCCTGCATTTAATTCAAATAAGTCCGGATTTCCGTAGCTTGCAAGACAGATATCTTCACAGTTCAATGCTGCAAGAGCGGCCTGTCTTACCTTCTCATTTGCCATAACTCCTTCTGTCGTGTTAAGGAAGAGATTCAATGTTCCTCCTCGTTCTACAGACATTTTTAAGTTCGTATCTTTTACAAGCTCTTCATAATTATCTGCCGGAATCTCCTCTGCGATATCGTACTGTCCGCTCTGGATTCCCGCGATACGTGTTGCCGTATCTGTGACAACTTCAAAATAAATCGTATCTGTGACCGCCTTCTTTTCCCCTGCAAGTCCGCTTGCTTCACCTTCGGACGGCTGATACTCTTCGTATTTTTCTAATTTTACATACTGGTCTTGTTTCCACTCTGCCACTTTGTAAGGACCTGTACCGATATACTCTGTGATTCCTTCCTCTGTCGCTGACTCTACCACCTCTGCCGGATAGATTGCCGCAAACTGAATCGGGCTCGCTAAAATCATGAGAATATCAGAAGAAGCCTGATTTACATTCAGCTTCACCGTATAGTCATCTGCCTTTTCAAATGTGGAACCGCCAATCAACGTATTTGCTTTCGCTGAGATTTCCAGCCAACGGTTCATGGAAGCAACTACATCGTCCGCTGTCATTTCTTCTCCATTATGGAATTTCACACCCTCACGAAGCTTAATCGTATAAACCATGCCATCTTCACTCACTTCGTAAGACTCTGCAAGAACCGGCGTCGGTTCATAGTTTGCATTCATGGCAAACAACGGCTCATATACATGAATCCCGATTCCACCTACAATGTTAGAATTGACGGATGGTGGGTCCAAAGACGGCGGGTTTGCAGAAATTGCAATCCGAAGTTCGCTATCCTTTGTACTTTCCGCTTTTGCTGCATCTTTCTTGGAATCCTTCGAGCCGCCGCAGCCTGACAGTAAAAGTGCCGCGCACATCGTTACTGCCAAAACACGCGCTAATAACTTTCTTTTCATATATTTCCTCCTCTTGTGTTGTTTTGACTTTAACATTATATTGGAATATACTTTCCCCGTCCAATTGATTTATCCCATACAAAACGCTCACTTATTGAAAAAATATATAACGAAAATCTATCCTAGTTTTTTATTTCTGTATTCATTGGCTGACATGCCCGTATATTTCTTAAAGACTCTGGAAAAATGTGCGATATCAAAGAACCCTACCATCTCCGCCACGTCTCCAACCCGCAGTGACAAATCTTTCAGTAATTCCTTCGCTTCCCGTATCCGCACTTCATTGAGAAGTTCGCTGAAGCTTTTCTTTGTATGTCCATTCAGAAGTTTGCTCAAATGCCATTGGCTGACATACATCTTCTCCGCCAGCTCCGCAAGCGTCAGTTTCTCCGCATAATGCGCATCCAGATATTCCAACGCATGTTTCACAAGAAAACTTCCGGATTCTCCTTGCTTCTCCTCTTCCGCTTCGGGACTTTCCTCCTTCTCTTCTTTTCGTTTCAGCGTATCTACCATATACCGCACCGCTTCCTCTATCTCAGCAAGATTCGATGGTTTTAATAAGAATCTGCACACGCCCAGGTTGATTGCCGTCTGTGCAAAATCAAAATCCCGATATCCCGTCAGAATGGTAATCATCATGTCCCTGTGTTCTTCACGCAATTCAGCAATCATTTGAAGCCCCTGTAAGCCGGGCATCGCGATATCTGAAAACACAATATCCGGATTCATCTCTTCGATGAGTTCCATCCCTTCATTCCCGTCGTATGCCGTCCCTACAATTTCACATCCATACTGTTCCCACTGAACGACTTTGGACAGCCCTTCTACAATAATCGGCTCATCATCAATAATTACTACTTTAAACATGTTCCTTTATCCTTTAAATCATATTCTTTGTTCTGTTCTTCGTAGAGAAAAAGCCCTTCTGCGACCGCGTCTTCCGCACTCACCTCTCCCGTCACAATCTGCGGCATTCCCTCAAATGTTGAAGAACGGCAAGTTCCATGAAACAGGTCCTGCACTGCCTGATTCATGGAAGTGATGCCATCCAGCATCTCAAATGCTCTCATATGAAGCGATGTGAATTTCTTCGGGTCTGCATCCGGCGTCGTTTTCAGCGCCGATGTTGTATGTCCCGCAAAATCTGCTATCATTTTATCGGTTGTCATATAATTCACAAAAGAAACGGCCGCTTCTCTCTTCGCCTCATCTTCCCACGCTTTCCTTGAGATATAATATCCCATGGAGATTCCTCCGATTAAGTCTGTCGCTTCCCGTTCTCCGAAAGCCGGGACATACGTCACCGTAAACTTATCTAACTTCCCGTAGTCCAACGTAGTCTCATCATCCGGGTCGGTCTGACATGCAGATACAATCCCTCCCAGTTTCCACGAACCATCCAGGAGAAACGCTGCTTTCCCGCTCGTGAAAAGTCCAAACGTTTCTTCGTCTTTTACTTCCAGCGTATTATCCGGAAAATAGCCCTTTTCATATAATTTTTTGATGTCCTTCATCCCCGCAACCCAGGCAGGGCCATTCCCGCTATCTATCTCTTTCGGAATCTCCGTATGGGTTCCTCTCTTCGTATGATTAAACACGCTGTACTCCCACCAATAATGCGGAATATCTCCTAATGCCGCAGCTATCGGCGTATATCCGGCGTCCTTGATTTTCTCACAGTCTTCCAGAAATGCCTCCCATGTATAATCTGCTCCCGGAAGTTCCACACCGGCCGCATCCAATATCTCTTTATTGCAAAATAATGCCTCCCAGTATCCGTTGACCGGTACGGCATATCTCTTCCCATCCACAGCAGAAGCCTGCATTGCCTCCTCCTTCATATTCTTCGCATAATCCGGATAAGTCTCTCGTATTTCTTCGATTGAAACGACCTTGTTCTGCTTAATGAATGAATCTGCATCTGCGCCGGAAAAGAAGAAGAGTACGTCCGCCTCCGCGCCGGAACGGAAATCCGTCTCGATTCTTGCTTTGAACTTCTCATCCGATGTCACCGAAGAATCGCTGATTTTCACATCTGTCTCCTCTTCAAATGCACTGATTGCGTTCTTATAAGCCTTTGCATTTCCATCCTCCCCTGCAAATGTCGTAATAACGTTCAAGGAAATTTCTTCTTTCGTATTTCCATCGCAAGCTTTCTTCACTCCACATCCGCTCAAAGAAGAAAGGGATATCGTTGCTGTCAATAATAGAGCTATCATTTTTTTCTTCATAATTCGTCTCCTATTTCTTCGTGTTCTTCCTTCACACAAATCGTAAGCTTGGCACAAATGTAGTTTTCATCCGCCTGCTCAATTTTCAGTCCGCAATCCTCCCCATAGAGAAGCTGTAACCGCTGATTGACATTTGCGATTCCCATATTGCCGGAGGACTCTGTCTGCGGATTGTAGTTGCCTTCCAAAAGCTGTTGAATCTTCTCTTTTTCATGTTCCTCCAACTGTCCCTCATTGACAATCTCAAGATAGAGAAAATCCCCTTCCCGATATCCGTTCAGCTCAATCACACGCTTTCCACGTCTTCCCGCTCCATGTTCCACCGCATTCTCAATGACAGGCTGAAGAATGAGTCTCGGCACTTTGTATTTCATAATCTCATCCGGAAGATTCTTGAGAATCTCCAGCCGGTTTCCAAATCGCTCTGATATGATGAAGAAATATGCGTTGACATACACCATTTCTTCTGAAAGCATTACTTCCGGCTCATGTCTCCGGTCGATTCCCGCATCCATAATCGTGGAAAGGGCTTCTATCATCTGCGATACTTTTTCATTCCCGGAAAGTCTCGCCTCCCAGTTGATAATCTCCAACGTATTGTTCATGAAATGTGGATTTAATCTTGCCTGCAGCGCTCGGATTCTCGCGTCCTGAAGAGCAATCTCTTCCTCATACACATGGTCAAACAAGTCTTTCAATTTCTCGGACATATGGTTAAACGCCTGAATCAAATATTGAAACTCCCTGCTTTTTGGTACATAGGTAAGCTGAAAACCAAGATTTCCACGCTTGATTTCCTCCACGCTTTCCACAATCTTCTCAATCGGCTTCGCTACATGCTCTGTAAAAACCTGCAGCATACAGATTAAAATCAGGATAAAGCAAACGACCATAACAATTAACAATTCCTGATAACCATATAATGGAGAAATAGAACTGCTGTCATCAAACCTCACCAACACCTGAAGCTTCAAATCTCCCGCGTTCATCCTGTGGTACAACCTCAAAATCCCATTTTCCCAACAAAATCCCGAGCTTCCACCCATTTCCGTAACCCCTGTTTCCTCTTCCGTCACATGACTTCCTGTTAATTGCAGCCGGCATTGATTCAAATGCAATGTAACGGAAGTATCTTCCGCATACGCAGAATATGTTTCAAAGCAATACGACTGATTCACCCGAAGCACAAGCACAGCCACTTTATCATAACAGGCATTATAAATGTTTCTCACAAGATAGAGATGCTGTCCACAGCTATAGAATCCGGCAGACGTTCCGAGTTCTTCCGCATATTTTGCTATATAAGGATGCTTTTCCTCCCAATATGTTTTCACATGCTCAAAAGCTCCGTTTACACTCTCATTGTAGGTGCTGCAGCTTAGATTCTCCGGGTCTTCATCGAACCATAACATTGCCGCCTGCACCGCGTCTTTTCTGCTGTATTTATCCCGAAGATAGTAGGCAGAAGAACTGAGAAGTACTCTTGCAGGAATCTCTCCCCGTTCATACCGCTTATATTCCGAGACGATTGTCCCATCATAGGACAGCTCTCTGGAAAGCTGAATCACCTGATTCAACCTTCCTACGGTCATCTTATCATTATATTTTAACTGTGTGATTTGTTTTGAAATTTTATTATCAAAATGACTGCTATTGATGTAATAGAAATTGAATACTGCAATAAATACTGACGGAAAAAGCCAGCATATAAGAAGCAGCGTTGTCAAATATGACTTAATTGATATTTTCCTTTTCATAACCCTCGCCTTTAAATCGTTTCTTCTTTCCTCATTTCCTTTTTTCGAAGATACTTTCCCTATCCTAACATACTTCGGCACGAATTTACAACCCAATTTTCTATTATATCCATTCCCCAAAAGAAACATATCGCTAAATATGTCAAAATTTGTACAGATTTGTGCATTTCCACACAAAGAATCTTGCTTGCGAGATTCTTGCGCCTGCGGCGGTCGCACATGCGACATTTACAGCTTACGCCGCAGTGCGCATCCTGCCGGAGACTTTTTATGATATAGAAACAAAGTTTCTTATATCATAAAAAACAGATGGACTTATTCGCCCACCTGTTCTGCCATCTGATTCAACCAGTCTACCGCTTCCCATATACCATCTGTTGTAAACGGAAAATCTTTCGATATCTTTTCTTCGTCTTTTGTCGCTTCCCAGCAATATGCTCCCAACCAGTAAGACGCCCGAATCACATTCTCCTCTTCTGTTTTTTCTTGATACAGCCGGAATCTCAGCTTCCCGCTGCTTCCTGTAAACGGCTCTTTTTTCAACAGATTGATGCTAATCATGCCCTTCAAGTCAATCAATGTTCTTCCCTCCATCTTCCTTTCCACGTATAGACAATCATCATCACAGCTCCGATAAACCATGACAACGGATATACGACATAAATTCCTCGAATCGTTTCAAAGCCCGGCACGACAAACTGTACCCAAATCACACGGAACACGCAGAGCGCCAACAATGTAATGACCATCGGAGGAATCGTTCTTCCGGTTCCTCTGACCGTTCCTGCAAGCGAGTGCATGATTCCCAAAAAGAAATAGAACGGGCAGAAATATTTTGTTGCCAATACGCCGTAAGCAATCACTTCTGTATCGCTTGTAAAAATACTGATGATTGGCTTTGCAAATGTAAGCAAAAGGACTCCTGTCACAACTGTATAGATAATGCTCATGGCAAGCGTCACCCACATGCCTTTTTTCACCCGGTCTTTCTTTCCCGCTCCATAATTCTGTCCGGTAAATGTTGTCGCAGCCATGCTGAAACTCATAACCGGAAGGATATTGAATCCATCAACCTTCAAATACGCGCTGAAACCTGCCACCGCATTTGTGCCGAATCCGTTCACTCCTGTCTGTACCAGAACATTGGATAAAGAAATTACCATGTTCTGAATCCCAGACGGCAGGCCAATCTGTATAATCCTTGCCGCCATGTGTCTGTGAATCCTGATTTTCCTCAATGTCACCTGGTATTTATCCGGAACCCGCATAAGAAATCCTACAATCAAAATGCTGGAAATCAACTGACAGATATCGGTTGCAATCGCGGCTCCCGCTACCCCCATTTTCAGCACCGCAATGAAAAATACGTCTAATCCGATATTTAAAAATGATGCGACTCCAAGATACATCAAGGAACGTTTTGAGTTTCCGACCGCATTTAAAATACCTGCCGCCATATTGTAAATGACGTTAAATACCACTCCCGCGAAATATACTCTCAAATATTCTACCGACTGGTCCATGATATCTTCCGGCGTCTTCATCCACACAAGAATCTGCGGGCTGACCGCGATTCCTACTACTGTCAAAATCAGTCCGAGAACTACCGCGATTCCGAGCGCCGTATGTACCGCATCCTGCACTTTTTCTCTGTCTCCCGCTCCATATAGCTGCGCGACTACCACTCCTGCTCCCGTTGCCGCTCCTGTACTGAACGCAATCAGCAGATAGAGCAAAGAAGAGCTTGCCCCGACCGCCGCCAGCGCATCACTTCCTACAAAGTTTCCTACAATCACAGAATCCATCGTATTATACATCTGTTGCAGCAAGTTTCCCAAAATCAACGGAATCGAAAACCATAAAATCTGCTTCCATATATTCCCTTCCGTCATTAAAATTGTCTTTTGTCTCTTTCCCATTCCTTCTCTCCTTCTATCCGTTCCATACAGTATACTGTCTTCTCGTATGCAAGTATAGCACCAACTGAAAAGAGACACAAGATAGAATCCACCTCATGTCTCTCTCTTCTATTTTATATAACGCTTCAGTTCCCCACACAAATATGGAATCTGTTCCTGAAAATTCACCGCGTAGGTTCTTGCATCCTCATCCGCCATCGTTCCTTCGATACAAGCCACCACAAAATCTGCCGCAAGCTTCAGCGAATCTTCCAGGGAAAGTCCCCGCATCAGCCCACCTACTACAACAGAAGAATAGGCATCTCCTGTTCCATGAAAACTCTTAGAACATTTCTTCGTGAAATACTCAAATCTCTCGCCCTTCTGATTCAATGCAGCCACTCCAAGCTTATCTTCCTCATAGCTGACTCCTGTAATCGCCGCCGTCTTGCATCCAAGTTCCAGAAGTTTCTCCAGAAGTTCCTGTATATACGTGCTGTCATATTCTGTCCGATATGGCATTCCTGTCAGCAGCGCGGCTTCTGTCATATTCGGAATAATCACATCCGCTTTGGCACAGACTTTTGCCATCTCCGACGGGAACATCTCATCAAATGCCTGATAGAGCTTCCCGTTATCTGCCATTGCCGGGTCTACCACAATCACGTTCCCTTCTTTCCTGAATCTCTCAAAGAAATCGCATACTTGCTGACACTGTTCTGCCGAAGCCAGATATCCGGTATAAATCCCGTCAAAATCAATATTCTCTTTCTTCCATGCTTCTGCAATCGGCTCAATCTGGTCCGATAAGTCCTTCACCGTAAAATTCTTAAACATGGTATGTGTGGAAAGCACTGCCGTCGGCAAGATTCCGCATTCCACTCCCATAGCTGAAATGACCGGAAGCGCTACTGTAAGTGAACAGCTTCCCACACAGGATATATCTTGTAAAGTCACAATTCGTTTCATCATCTTCTACCTCCGTTCTTATTTGGAAGTATAGCAAAAACTGACATGATTAAAAACATCCATTTTACATATTTTTAACCATGCCAGTTCTGCTTTTTATTTTATTTTTTCTTTTGATTTTTTCTTTCCTGCTTCGTACTCCTTCAACGCGCCGATTGCCTTCTTTGACATTGGGAATAAAATAAAAATATTAAAAAGTGTCATGAGTCCAACACCTACATCCCCCAAATCCCATACGACTGTGTATGCCGCCAATCCTCCGATAAACAGCATCACAAGCGCCAGAATCTTATATGCAGTCTGAGACATCCAGTTATCTCCGAACAGGTATGCCACATTGCTTCTCGCATAGAATAAAATTCCAATAAATGTAGAAAAACTAAACAGCCATAGAATCACCGCAATAAAAATCACTCCGAATTGTCCCATATGATACTGCATCGCACCCTGCAGGAAATCCATTCCGACCGCTCCCTGCGTAAATTCCACCGGAGTTAGAAGCATAATAAACGCAGTACAGCTACAAATTACAATCGTGTCAATGAACACGCCAAGCGCCTGCACAAGTCCTACCTTCACCGGATGGTCTGTCTCCGCTGTCGCTGCCGCACAAGGCGCGGAACCGGAGCCTGCCTCATTAGAAAAAAGTCCACGTTTCACACCGTTCATAATCACCGCGCCGAATCCACCGGCTACGACCTGACGGATTCCAAACGCCTCCGAGAAGATTCTTCCGAACACTTCCGGAAGCTGCCCGATATTCAACAAGATAATCACGACTGTTACGACAAAATAGCATCCCGCCATAATCGGAACGAGGACGTCCAACACCTTCACCGTTGCATTCTTACGAAGCACAATGATTGCCGCAAGCACAACAAGCGCAACGGTTGTATAAATTGGCGGAATGTGAAACGCATTATCAAAAGCCGAAGTCACAGAATTACTGATAACCTGGCTGATTCCACACCAGCAGATTAATCCCGAAATCGCAAACAACACCGGAAGGATCCGATACCGTTTTACCTTACCGCTCTTTTCCTCCAAATATTTATGAATATAATACGCCGGACCGCCGCGATATCCGCCGTAAAGCGGGTCTTTTTCCTTATAAAGCTGTGCCAGAGTCGCCTCGATGAACGCGGTGGAAGAACCAATCAGAGCCGTCACCCACATCCAGAATACCGCTCCTGCGCCTCCTGCGGAAATCGCCGCCACAACACCGACCAGATTCCCCATTCCGACGCGGGTAGCCGTCGATACAACCAAAGACTGCACGACAGAAATCGCGCCTCCCCTTTTCTTACCTTCCTTTTTCTCCAAAAGCGTATGTATCATATCCGGAAATAATCTCACCGGAAGGAATCTCGTCTTCACCGTAAAATAAATTCCTGCCGGAATCAAAATGATTACAAGTAACGATAATGGAAGCATCTGGCCTCCCGGCAAGGGAATCGAAATCAAGTCTCCCCATAAGAAATTGTACACTGCTTTTATCAGATTCACAATTGCATCAACCATTTTGTTTTATCCTCTCTCTTTCTCATTCTCTTTCTGCTTCCGCAGCACTGATTTCATTCTAACACAAAATGATTTCTTTGCATATACTTTATCGCTTTAAAATTATATATCTTTGATGTGGTAAATTATTTATTTTCTTTTCTCTTGAGCAAAGCGACTGTTTCCACATGAACTGTGTGAACAAACTGGTCAACCGCCACGCATTTTACCACTTCATATCCCCTTGCCTGCATCATCTCCAGGTCTCTTGCGAGGCTTGTCACTTTGCAGGAAATATACACAATCTTGTCTACCCCATAGTCCAGAATCTTCGGGAGCGCTTTCGGATGAATCCCATCTCTTGGCGGGTCCAACACAATGACATCCGGTTTTTCTTCAATCTCATCCAATACTTTGAATACATCCCCTGCGATAAATTTACAGTTGAACAAGCCATTATGTTTTGCATTTTCCTTCGCAGCTTCCACCGCTTCTTCTATGATTTCCACTCCGATAACCTCTTTTGCCACCGGCGCAAGCATCTGTCCAATCGTTCCTGTCCCGCTGAACAAATCGTAGACGGTCAGATTGTGGATGTCCCCGATATACTCTCTTACCGTCTCATAGAGCACCTCTGCCCCTCTTGAATTCGGCTGGAAGAAAGAAAATGGTGTAATCTTGAATTCCATTCCAAGAAGCTCTTCATAGAAATAATCCTGTCCATAGAGGATTCTTGTCTCATCACTCTGCACCACATCCGAAAGAGAATCATTCAAAATGTGCAGGATTCCAACAATCTTTCCTTCTAAATCAAGGGCAAGCAGTTTCTCTACAAGCGGCTGCATTTCATGCTCTTCCTGTGTTGTTGTCACAAGGTTTACAAGAATTTCCCCTGTCTTATCTCCTCTTCTCAGAAGAAGGTGACGAAGATATCCCACATGCTGCATCTTCTTATAATAGCTGACATTTTTTTCCTGAAAATGCTCCAAGACACAGAGAAGAATCTTGGTTAAATCTTTATGTACAAGCTTGCAGTCTCCTGCCGTCAGCACATCATAGGTGCTTCCTTTCTTATGGAGTCCCAAAGAAAGCGGTCCGTCTTTATACTCATCGCCAAAAGAGAATTCCATCTTGTTCCGGTAAGAGAATTCTTTCGGACTTGCCTTCACTCCCTCGAAAACATATTCTCCTTGAACGACAGCGTCCAGAATCTCTTTCACCTGCTGCCCTTTCATCTTCATCTGCTCTTCGTAAGACATGGTTTGGTACATACAGCCTCCGCATGCCGGGAAAATGCTGCATACCGGCTCTCTTGTCTCAAGAGGAGAGGTTTCCAATACTTCCAAAAGTCGTCCCTCTGCTTTCCCTTTTCGAAGTTTGTTCACACAGAACTTCACTTTCTGTCCCGGAATTCCGTTTTTTACAATGACACGTTTCCCTTCCTCCGGAACTGTTACGATTCCTTTATTCGGAAACTCTACCTTCTCAATCATTCCTTCATAAATCTGTCCTTTTTTCATCTATCATAATCTCCATTCATTTTAAAAGGACGCAGCCACTTCAACTACGTCCTTCTCGTCTTATCATCCAATTCTAAACTTCGTCTGCATCTCCGAAAAATTCATCATCATCGAAATCATCTTCAAAATCTTCATCGAAGTCTTCCAGATAATCCGGTGTAAAGAAAGAATATACTGCATAAGCAATTCCTGCTACTGCTGCAATTACACCAATAATTGCGAGAACCCAAAGAATTGTTGTCTTTGCCTTATCTTCATCTTTCTTGTGTAATAATTCACTCATTTTAGATGCTGCGATAATATCTTCAAATTTGCTGCTCATAAATACACATCCTTTCTCTTTCTAATTCATAAGATACAATTATCATTGTTATCATTATAACACCAATGTCTGACTTTTACTACTGATTTATCAGTTTTTATATCTTTTGTAGTTTTGCAAATGTTGCAAACATTTTCTTCACTCCTACATGGTCGAACTGTACCGTCACTTCGTAGTCTCTGCCTCCTGCGTTCATTCCGATTACAAGCCCTTCCCCGAATTTAATATGTTTCACTCTGTCTCCCACATCATATCCCGGACCATCAGCATTCATTGTACCAAACTGCTGAATCGGCTTCGGTGTCTGGGATGCCTTTGCGTGAAAACTCTGCTTTGCCTGCATATATGCGGTAGGCTTCGGCATCTCCATGTTTTCTTTTCTCACCGTATTTCCTGTGGACAAAAGATACACCGGAACTTCCTTCAAGAATCGCGACATCTTATTATATTGCGTTTCCCCGCGAATCATTCGTCTCCTCGCATAAGTGAAAATCAACTCTTCTTTTGCTCTGGTGATTCCCACATAGCAAAGCCGCCGTTCTTCTTCGATTTCCATCGGGTCATCCGACGTAATCGTCATATAACTCGGAAACAATCCGTCTTCCATCCCCGCCAGATACACGCGTGGAAATTCCAGTCCTTTTGCGCTATGTAACGTCATTAATACCACATAATCACTGTTTTCATCCAGGCTGTCGATATCGGCGACAAGCGCTACCTCCTCCAGAAAACCACTCAACGTCGGTCTCTCATTTTCACAGGATTCCTCGTAAGCAACCATCTTATTCTTCAACTCGTCAATATTTTCCATACGAGCTTCTGCTTCCTCGTCTCCTTCGGCTTCCAGATATTCTTTATAACATGTCATCTCTATAATCTCATCCAGCAATTCCGAAATGCCAAGATTCGACGACGCTTGTTTCAGATGCTCAATCAAGGCAACAAACGAATCCAGCTTCGCGATTCCTCTCCCGATACCCGGAATCATAGCGGCGCTGCAAAGCGCATCATAAAACGAAATTCCACGCTCCAATGCATTTTCCTGCACCCTATTCATTGTCGTCGCGCCGATTCCCCGCTTCGGCACGTTCAGTATTCTCTTGACCGCCAAATCGTCTTTCCCATTATCAATGGTTTTCAAATAGGCAAGCAAATCTTTGATTTCCCGCCTTGCATAGAAGTTGACCCCTCCAACCACTTTATACGGAATATTGGCTGTCACAAATTTCTCTTCGAACATACGGGACTGTGCGTTAGTTCGATACAAAATGGCATGGTCATGGTACGTTCCCGAACCGCTTGCCACCTTCTTCTGAATGTCTCCGACGATATACTCTGCCTCCTCATAAGCAGAATCAAATTCTCGAAAACGGATTTTCTCGCCTTCTCCGTTTTCCGTCCAAAGACGCTTGTCTTTTCGGCCCACATTGTGGCTAATCACCGCATTTGCCGCATCCAAAATGTTGAATGTGGAACGATAATTCTGCTCCAACTTCAGAACCTTTGCATCCTCGAACTCTTTTTCAAAGTTCAAAATATTATGGATATTCGCTCCCCGAAACTTATAGATGGACTGGTCGTCGTCTCCGACAACACAAAGGTTCTTATATTTTCCCGCCAAAATGCGAATCAACTGGAACTGCACCGTATTCGTGTCCTGATATTCATCCACCATAATATAGCGGAACCGTTCCTGATAATATTCCAGTACATCCGGCTGAGTCTCAAAAAGCTGAACCGTTTTCAATAATAAATCATCAAAATCCAACGCATTATTTGATTTCAGCGTTTTCTCATACTCTTCATATACTTCTGCGATTTTTTTCTGTCTGAAATCTCCTCCCGCACGCAGGCGGAATTCTTCCGGCACAATCATCTCATTCTTTGCGGAAGAAATGGCATTTAACAGCGCCCTTTCTTTGAAATTCTTCGTGTCGACCTGTAAAAATCTGCAAACGTCCTTCATCACCGACTTCTGGTCGTCCGCGTCATAGATTGTAAAATTTGTATCATACCCAAGACGGTCAATAAATCTTCTTAAAATCCGCACACACATCGAATGAAACGTACTGACCCAGATACTCTCCGAGCCAAATCCGACAAGATTATCCACTCGTTCTCTCATCTCGCCTGCCGCTTTGTTCGTAAATGTAATCGCAAGAATATTCCAGGGATTGATTCCCTTTTCTTCTATTAAATAGGCAATCCTGTGGGTCAGCACTCTCGTTTTCCCAGAACCTGCCCCCGCAAGAATCAAAAGAGGTCCTTCCGTATAGAATACCGCCTCTTTCTGCTCTGCATTTAATGTATCATATATGCTCATATTGTCTCCCTTTCCGCTAGTTTCTCGGTTCTTCCTGCATGATTCGCAAGATTTCCTTGTCCATATCCTTCATACCATACAGACCGATTCTTGCCATATTTTGAATACATTGCTCCGGTGTCTCGGCACAGATTCCATCACTGACGCGAAGCGGCGCATGATGAATCGCAGTAATCGCGCTCATAAGCGCTGCAGAAGAACCTGTTGCAACTTTCAATGCACATCCTACTTTCCCACCATCACAAATCATCCCTGTGACAGTACCGGACATATTGCGAATCGCATATCCAATCTGCTCGTCTGTTCCACCGAACACATACGTCATTCCGGCCGCTGCCGCCGTCGAAGAAGCCATCACACAGGAACACATCGGCGATAATTTCCCAATCCAGGCATTCATATACCGGTTGATAAGATGGGCAAATGCAAGGGCACGTACTTTCTTCTCCCTGGAAGCGCAAACTGCATCCGCCGCCTCACTTACTGGAAAAATGACGACAAGTCCTTTCGTTCCGGCGCCGGAACTGCTCATCGTAGGAAGCGGGCATCCGTCCAGCCTGCTCTCTGCCGCCGCGCTTACTTTCTGTATCACGCGCGCCAAAAGATTCTCTCCCAAAATAGACGTCTTCGTCTCTGTCCGGATTGCATCTGCAATCCCAATTCCTATCTTCTCATGCTCGGAATACGAAGCAAGTGATTCATTCATCTCTACACCATCTAATAAAAAGTATAATGCTTCTTCCGGAGCCAAATCCACCAATTTTCGGATTTCCGCAATCGTCATCTCTTTCAAGGCTTGAACCAGACTGTCTTCCGCATTTCCTCCCTGCCTGCCTTCCTCTTCCATAATCACAACTCCATTCTTACGAAGTTCTGCCACATGGGTATGTGCATTCCGAATGACGCAGCAGCTCATCTCATGCTCTGTACGAAGCACACATTTCACATATAGGCCGCGCTCCTCTTCCTTCCACTGTACCTTCACATTTCCTGATTCTACCAATGCCGTTGCCTCTTTCAGAATCTCCGGCGTAATGTCTTCCAGCATCTCCAGCTTCTTCTCCGGATTCCTGAGAAATGCTCCTAAGGCTGCCGCATAGTTCAATCCCACTTCCGAACAGTTTGGTATCCCTGCCGACATTCCGTTTTTATAAATTCCGGAATTGACTTCCACTTCTATGTCTATCACGTTTTCTTCTAATAAATTTCCCGCATTCGCCGCACAAAAAGCCACGCAAACCGGCTCTGTACACCCAAGCGCCGGAACGACATCTTTCCTCAATAATTCTATCATCTGTTGTACTGTCAACATGTTCTTCATCCTCTTCTTATCGAATATACGTTCCCTTGTATTGTAACACATCGCTCCCTGCATCGCAACCATCCTATATCATATATTTTTATACTTCTTTTATTCCTTCTTACAGCATCTTTTCAAATGGAATCAAACAAATCCCATATTCTTCCGCCGCTTTTTCTGCGTTCTCTTCAAATCCGCTTTTCGAAAACACATAATAATATTTTTTCGGATAAGACAGCAAAGCTCCTCTATCCATCAATGTATTCAACACCTTGACATCGACCTTTTCGTTTCTCCATTTACACTCGCCAAGCAACGCCGTTTTTTCTCCCAAGGCAACAATATCTATCTCTTCCTCTCGTTTTTCTTTCGGATTGGTTCCCCACCATCTGCCCATCTTTCCAAACATAAACGGCAATGTATGATAAATGTCCGGGCGATACAAGTATTGCCTGCAAATATCCTCGAAAATACTTTCCATAAAGGAATTCAACTGTGGCTTTACCATAGTTTCATAAATCGTTTCTCCAACTCCCATAGAAATGGTCGTAATATTCGGACGTACAAAACGATACCAAAACAAAAACATATTGTCTCGTAAACGGTATAAAGTTTTTCGACTATTCTCTTTTTCCGTAATCGGTTGTTCCTTTTCCACAATTCCGATAAGTTTATCACATTCCACTAAAAAATAAAAGCAGAAGCATATCTTTTTCGTCTTATCCTTGAACTTCACCAGAGTTGTACAGAAATAGTTAATACCTTGCCTTTATAGCTTGCCGAAATAGTCCCTCCCATTTTTTCAATCAATTCTTTCGATATCGCCAAACCAAGTCCTGTTGATTTGCGGGCATCATTTACCGTATAAAAGCGGTCAAATAGACGTTCGACCTGCGTCTCCGTCAATCCAGACGCATGATTTGAAAATAAAAACTCCTTATTCTCGGTTAAAACAACTTCCAGGTCGCCATCGCTATATTTCACAGCATTGCTAATAATGTTTCCTAGGATACGAGATAACGCATTCTCATTTCCTTTTCCCAATACTCTCTTATCGGGCATCGTTATCTTCGGTATAATATTGTTCTGTTTCAGTACAGAATAATAAGAAGAGAGACAGCTTTCCAACACTCCGTTCAAATTTACAGTTTCGATTTTCATTTCTTCGGTGTTGGATACCGCTAGTGTATACTGAAATAATTCTTCGGTAAGCTGCTTCATTGCCTTCGTACGATTTTCTATCGCCATAAGATAATTTCTTCCTTCTTCTGAGCATTCCTCCTGCTCCAGCAGTTTTAAGTACCCATAGATAGCGGTTAATGGTGTTCTTAAATCATGAGAAATATTTGTAACCGCTTCTTTTAACTCTAAATCTCCATGCTCAAACTTCTGTCGTCTTTGATTGAAATCTTTGAGCTGTGTATTGATAGATGAAGCCAGTTGTCTCATGTCCGTATCATGGCTGGATATTTGAATCAGGGTATTTGTATGATTCTGTATTTTTTCTGCAAAAGCCTGATTTATCTCCCTTGCCGATTTTTTCAGAAGATGCACTTTCATAAAAAGCATTCCAATGATAATCACTAATCCTAAAATCAATACACATACCCCAATATCCATATCCAATCCCTCTATTTCATATTTTTTCGTTTGAAGAAGAAAACACCGATTCCTGTTGTAATTACTGTGACGCCAACAGAGTACAGACACATCTCATTCAGATTTTTTATATCTCTTCTTGCATATTGCATTTCCTGTCCTACTGGAAGCGCGTTATAAATAAATTCTAACTGCTCTCTTTCTTTTCCCCCAACATACGCCGTATTTATTGTCCCGTCATACCATACTTTCGGATTGTCTAAAATTCTTTGCACTTCGTTCAAAAATGCAATCGATAAAAACACAAACAAAATGCACAGAATCGGTGCGATTGCTTTGCTTGAAACTAAATGGGTAATCATCGTGAAGATAGCGCAAAATGCGACGACTGTAATCAGGCTTCCAAAGACAATCAATACTACTTTTTTTACAGGAATCGTCAACCCTCCAATCATCGGAATGCCAACAACCACATTCGCCAACATATAGGAACCACACATAAAAAATGATGCAGCAATATTCACAATCAGATTCGAAAAATAAATTTCGGTTCTCTTATGTCCTGCAATGATTTTATTTCTCATCGTGCCGTCCATGTACTCTACACCGACAAATAGAGAACAAAATATCGCACTGATGACTCCAATCATAAGAGTATAGACGAAAAATGTGCTATTTAGATTTACCTTCGCATGATACCCTACTAATTGTCTATATTGCTGAAAACATAGGAAACTTCCTGCAAAAAACATAAATCCCATGCCAATGAAAAATAATTTATTCTTAATCATTCTTGAAAAATTAGCATATAACAGATTACTCATGGCTTGCACCTCCTACCAAATTGATGTAATAGCTTTCCAATGTCTCTGCCTGTTCGTGTAAACTGGTAATAAAGCAATTATCCTGTGCCAATTTTAAGGTTAAGTCAGATACAGGAACTTCTCCATATAGATTGGCAACTGTATCCGAGAGTATCTCATACTCCATGTTCATCATATCAAGGACACGAGCCAATACAGTAGTATCTGTTACTGTGAGTCTCACACAACTCCGGCATACTTTCCACAGTTCTTTTGCCTCTATTTCTTTTACCATACGGCCGCTTGCAATAAAACCATAATGGGTAGCCAACCGAGAAAGTTCGTCCAGATTATGGCTGGAAATCAATATCGTAATCTGTTTTTTTCTGTTTAATTTTAAGATTAATTCTCTCATTTCGATGATGCCTTGCGGGTCAAGACCGTTCCCAGGTTCGTCAAGAATCAGGAAGTCCGGACTTCCCACGAGAGCGACTGCAATCCCTAATCTTTGACGCATCCCCAAAGAAAAATGCTTTACCTTTTTCTTTCCTGCTTTCTCCAATCCAACAAGATGTAACAACTCATCTATACCATCATATGAAGGCATACCTAACATCTGATATTGTTGTTTGAGATTGTTTTTCGCCGTCATATCCATATAGATTGCGGGTGTTTCAACGACTGCCCCTATTCTCTTTTGTGAATGCAGAATATTCTTATCTGTATTTTTCACACCATATAACGTATACGTTCCGGATGTTGGCGATTGCAAGCCACACACCATACGGATGAATGTCGTTTTCCCCGCTCCATTTTCTCCAACAAACCCGTAAATTGCTCCCTTCGGGACATGAATGGAAAATCGATTCAATGCCTTTGCGGAATGCCGGTATTCTTTTGTCAAATCTTTCGCTGTTAAAATATATTCCATGTAATCAAAGCCTCCTTGTTTTTCTCTAATGCCATTCTAATAAATAATTGTTAAGAAAGCTGTTAAGAAAATTGCAAAGAAAGTGTAAAGATTTTTCATTCCGCCATTTTAAACCCAATGCCCCAAACTGCTTCAATATAGTCTTTTCCCGAAGCTTCACGTAACTTTTTTCTCAAATTACTAATGTGAACCCGCAACGAGCTTTCCATACAATCCGGCGTATCTTCGCTAATACGGTCAAGCAAAACCGTTTTCGTGATAATCTGTTTTGGATTCTCCATAAGAAGCTTTAATATCGCAAATTCTGTTTTCGTCAGCTTTACCTCTTGCTCACGAACAAGAACACAGTGCGTCGTTATATCAAGAAGAATCTCATCATATGCTAACTTTTCCGGATTCCTCACTTTCTCTGTTTTGCGAAGCTGCACAACGATTCTTGCCAGCAGTTCCTCAATATCGAACGGCTTTGTAATATAATCAACTGCGCCATTCAATAAAAGCGCCACCTTATCTTTTACATCTACTTTTGCGCTCATCACAATTACCGGAATATCTGATATCTTCGGCAGTATTTCTTCTCCGGTCAATCCAGGGAGCATCAAGTCCAAAAGAATTAAATCCGGCTGATTATTTTGCAAAAACAATAACGCTTCCGTCCCGGAATACGCATGAGATACTTGGTACTCTTCCTGCGTCAAAACTTTTCCCAGCATATCATTTATATGCATATCATCGTCTATTATCAAAATATGTTTCATTGTGTTGACTCCTCTTGTGAACTCTTTTGACATCTATTTTATCACATTTTAAGGAAAATAGTGTAATAGAAACTGTGTAGTTCGTTCTAACTGTAAAAAAGGAGAGAATCCCCTTATCGAGTCACTCTCTCCTATCATCTGATTAGCCATTCTAATCATTTTTAACAATATTCATTTTTCCTTTTCAAAATGGCATTACAGCATAATTTTCACCGCATTTTTTCATTCGTTTCTAAAATAAATTTCACGCCATTTTCTTTAAAATTTTACGCCACACGTACGCCATTTTCGTAAAAATAGATACCAATTTATAAGAGTTTATTCGATTTTACCTATCCTGAAAATTTCTCTAAATCCCCGTAAATCCCGCATTAAAACGGCGTTCCATCCAAGTTATACGGCGTTACCTGATACACGTAATAATTGAGCCAATTGGTATAGAGATTATTCGCGATTGCCCGCCACGTTAAGAGTGGTTTCTTCGTGTCGTCATCATTCTCATAGTAATTGACCGGAATTTTTATCGGAAGCCCTTTCTCCTTATCCCGCTTATACTCTTTATCCAATGTCATTCTGTCATATTCCGGATGTCCCATGACAAAAATCTGCCTTCCATCCTGTGCCATAACGAGAAATGCGCCTGCTGCCTCCGACTCTGCGAGAATCATCAGCCTCTCGTCTTCCCGTATTTTCTCGATTGGTACGTCTGTATGTCTGGAATGCGGCGCAAAAAATACGTCGTCGAAACCTCTGACTAATGGGATTTTTCGATTCAGCACTCTATGCCGGAAGATTCCGAATAATTTTTCTTCCAGCGGGACCTTATCAATTCCATAATGGTAATAAATTCCCGCCTGGGCGCCCCAGCAAAGATGCAACGTAGAAGTCACATTCGTCTTCGTCCATTCCATAATCGTTTTTAATTCTTCCCAGTAGTCCACTTCCTCAAACGGCATCTGCTCAACCGGCGCTCCGGTTATGATGAAACCATCGAATTTCTTCTCCCGAATCTCTTCAAACGTTACATAGAATTGATTCAGATGGCTGGTCGGCGTGTTTTTAGAACGATGACTTGCCACATGAACGAAAACCACATCCACTTGAAGCGGTGTGTTGGAAAGAGAACGAAGAATCTGAAGCTCCGTCTCTTCCTTTAGCGGCATCAGGTTTAGAAGTCCGATGCGAATCGGACGGATATCCTGATGTATTGCGCGATGTTCATCCATCACAAATATATTTTCTTTTTCCAGTATTCCCTTTACCGGAAGGTCATTTTGTACGCGAATCGGCATACCTGTTCACCTACCTATTTCTTTTCTTCTACCGATTGTTTCTGATGTGCAACTCCCGCTTCATCTATATAATCTATTTTTTCAAAAGCGTCGGATGCCATCGGCAGTTTTTTCTTCTCAAGTTTTTTCTCCACAAACATATTGACCAGATAGTAAAGCACCGCGAACGTCGGCACACCCATTACCATTCCTACAAATCCAAAGAGTCCTCCTCCAAGTAAAATGGAGAATACGACCCAGAATGCGCTGAGTCCTGTGGAGTTTCCTAAAATCTTCGGTCCAAGGATATTTCCGTCAAACTGCTGCAAGAGCAGAATGAAAATCATGAAATACAATCCTTTGATTGGCTCTGCCAGCAAAATCAAAATGATGCTTGGAATCGCTCCGATAAACGGACCGAAAAACGGAATTACGTTCGTGACACCGACTACGACACTCACAAGAAGTGTATACGGCATCTTCAAAATACTTAACACGACAAAGCAGATGATTCCGATGATGATGGAATCGATGATTTTCCCGATGACAAACCCACCGAAGATTTCATTGCTTTTTCTCGTGATTTGGAGAATCGTGTTTGCACGTTCTTTTTCAAATAACGCATATGTAATCTTCTTGCATTGTCCCACAAACTTCTCTTTTGTCGTCAACACATAGACTGACACAATCAGACCAACCGCGATATTAAACAACGTGGAGAATACACTGATTACTCCGCTTGTCAAAGAGGACATCATCTGGTTAATCTGTCCAATCAAGTCGCTTCTCAACCATGTTTCCAGCGATGCCGCCCCATTTTCCAATACTTTCCGGAACGTTCCGGAGATAGCGGAATCATTGATTGCATGCTGCTCCATATATGCCATCGCCTCATTCATCTGTCCTGGCAGGCTGATAATCATATCGCGGATACTCTTATATAATTCCGGAATAATCATATTCAATAACAAGATTACAACTGCAACGGTGACAAGGAGTGAGATGAGCACTCCCACATTTCTGGCAAGACTATAGGCTTTCCTCTCACTTTTCATCTTTCCTTGCAATAGCGGCAGAATCTTCCTCTCAATCCATGTAACCATCGGATTCAGCAGATATGCAAACGCAAGTCCCATGATAATCGGTTGTAAAATAACCCCGATTTCTTTTACGACTCTTGCAATATCATCGATTCTGAGAAATGCAAAATAGCACACGATACATGCCACGATAATAAGGAAAGAAGTAAATCCTCTCATGAAATACGATTTCAGATTCAACTGAGACCCGGATTCCTGTTTCCCATTTTCCTGCACCTGCTCCATAGATTCTTTTTCTTTCATTTACTCTGTACTCTCTTTCTGTAAGTCATTCACGTGTTCCATTATAGCGTGCCTATTGGAGTATCGTCAAGAATATCACTTTTTCTTTTTTACAAAAGATTGCGCCAAAGAGCAATCTCTGCGCGAAATGCATTTAAAAATCAAACAGGACAGTACCGATTTTTCGAATACTGTCCTGTCGTTTCATTCCCCTATTTGCATCCACATGTGAAAGTTGCGCACTCTGTGTCATGGCAATCGCACGCCTGGCTTCCTTCCACACTAATCTTGCCTGCATGACATTTGCATGCCTCGTTGTACTGGCAATCTACCGCCTTGCAGTCAATGCTGCTTGTAGCGGACGGTTTGGAAGAAGTGACATCACCGTAACTTCCGCTGTAGCCTCCTGAAATACCGTTGCTCATGCTTTCTTTTCTTTCCTGGAAACTATCACAGCAAGTCTCTTCTGCATGTTTCGCAGAACTTCCTCCCACTTGAATCGCATCCAGGTCACATAAAAACTGTTTGTTGTGTACACATGTCTGTACGGTACATTTTAATTCTGGCATCTTACTACCTCCTTCTATTCCATAAACGTTATCAGAGATAGTATTTCCTGCCCTATCTTTATTTATTCTCTTCTACTTCGATTTTACGAATTTCTTTCGTACGGATTTCTTTGCAAATGTCGTTGATAAATGTATCCAGAGATTTCTGTCCCTCATCTCCTAAGTATCTGCTTCTTACAGACACCACATTTTCTTCTTCCTCTTTTGCTCCGACTACAAGCAGATACGGAACTTTCTGAAGTCTTGCTTCACGAATCTTATAACCGATTTTCTCCGAACGATTGTCTACGCTTGTACGGATACCGTTTGCTTTCAATTCGCTGTTCACTTTTTCTGCGTAATCTGCATATTTTTCAGAGATTGGAAGAACACGAACCTGTTCCGGGCAAAGCCATGTCGGGAACAATCCGGCATATTTTTCGATGAGCCATGCAAGCGTTCTTTCGTAACATCCAAGCGCTGTTCTGTGAATGATATATGGGCGTTTCTTGTCTCCGTTTTCATCGATATAGTACATATCAAACTGCTCGGCAAGCAATGCGTCCCACTGAATGGTAATCATAGTGTCTTCTTTTCCGTACACATTCTTCGCATTGATATCTACTTTCGGTCCGTAGAATGCGGCTTCTCCGACATCTTCTACGAATTTGATGCCGAGTTCATTTAAGATATCACGCATATGCTGCTCTGTCTCTTCCCAAACTTCCGGCTCTCCGATATATTTTTCTCTGTTCTCCGGGTCCCATTTTGATAAATGGTATGTGACGTCTTCTTCTACTCCCAATGTTTCCAGACAATGTTTCGCGAGAGCAAGACATCCCTTGAATTCTTCTACCATCTGGTCCGGACGTACTACTAAGTGTCCTTCCGAAATCGTAAACTGACGAACTCTTGTAAGTCCATGCATCTCTCCAGAATCTTCATTACGGAACAATGTGGAAGTCTCACCGTAACGGATTGGCAATTCTCTGTAGGAATGCTGCGCTGCTTTGTATACATAATACTGGAACGGACATGTCATCGGACGGAGGGCAAATACTTCTTTGTCTTTCTCCTCATCTCCCAGTACAAACATTCCTTCTTTATAGTGGTCCCAATGTCCGGAAATCTTATACAAATCGCTCTTTGCCATGAGCGGAGTCTTTGTACGCACATAGCCCCATTCGTTGTCTTCGATATCTTCAATCCATCTCTGGAGTTCTTTCAGCATGATAACACCCTTCGGCATCATGAGCGGAAGTCCCTGGCCAATCACATCTACCGTTGTGAATAATTCCATCTCTCTTCCGAGCTTATTGTGGTCGCGTCTCTTCGCATCCTCCAATCTCTCCAGATGTTCTGTCAATTCTTCTTTTTTCGCATAAGCAGTTCCGTAGATACGGGATAACATCTTATTCTTCTCATTTCCTCTCCAGTAAGCGCCGGAAGAAGAAATCAACTTGAATGCTTTCACGCTCTTTGTGCTCATCAAATGAGGGCCTGCACATAAGTCTACAAATTCTCCCTGTCTATAGAAAGAAATCACCGCGTCTTCTGGTAAATCCTGAATCAGCTCTACCTTATATGGCTCTCCCTTTTCTTCCATGAATGCAATGGCTTCTTCTCTCGGAAGCTCAAATCGTTCGATTTTTGCATTCTCTTTGATGATTTTCTTCATCTCTTTCTCAATCTTTTCCAAATCTTCGCTTGAGAATGGTTCGTGTTCGAAATCATAGTAAAATCCTGTATCGATGGATGGCCCAATCGCAAGTTTTGCTTCCGGGTACAGTCTTTTTACTGCTTCTGCAAGAATATGGGAAGCCGTATGGCGTAGAGTCGATAATCCGGCTTCGTCGTTCGCTGTTAAAATATTAAGCTCCGCGTCCTCTTCTACTACGGTACGTAAGTCCACAACTTCTCCATTCACTTCTCCTGCACAGGCTGCTCTTGCAAGCCCTTCGCTAATGTCTGCCGCAATCTCAAGCACTGATTTGCTTTCCGCATATTCCTTGACAGAACCGTCCTTTAATGTAATATTCATTATTCTTCATCCTTCCTTTCTTCTATTCCTTCTTCCGGATAATCCTCACAATCATCCGTTACATTTTCGTTTGGATTCTCTTCCTGATTCTCCACCTGGGTTTCCACCGTATCTTCTTCCGGTGTCTGACCTTTGGATTCCTCATCCTTGTCCGCAATACTGCTTTCTTCTTCCTGAGACTCTTCCAACCCTTTTAGAAACATGTTATGAAAGTTCAGCAGGTCTCTCTTCAAAGAAATCGGTTTTCCCATCCTGTTCAGGAAACAGTGGTGCGTCGTTCCTTTGCAATCAATCAAACCGGTTTCTTTATTGTAAATTTCATATTCCATGGATAATTTGATTCCATTGTAAGATATGATTTTTGTCTTAATCTCTACCGTATCTCCGAAGCGGGCCATCCTTAAATATGTTGCATCCACTCCCAGCACCGGACTCACAATTCCTTCTTTTTCCATCTCGGCATATCCCATACCAAGCTGTTCCATGAAATCAGTCCTCGCTTCTTCAAACCAGCGAATATAGTTGGAATGATTCACAATCCCCATCTGGTCGGTCTCGTAGTACTGTACCTTGTGTGTATAAGCCTCCATTTCTTTTGTCTCCTTTGCAAAAAAAGTCCCTTGCAATAGCAAATCCTACTGCAAGGGACGAGTTCTTCTTACTCGCGGTTCCACCCTAATTGTACTGACATTGTCAGAACCACTTCATTCATGATGATAACGGAATCACCGGACAGTTTTGCTGCCACTCCGAGGTAGTCTTCAAATGTTTCCGTAATAAGAAGCTTCCAGCCTGCGACTTCTCTCTCTGTATTCTTCCACATCCTACTCGTCTCGTCAACGTGTTTTCATATCTACATATTCTTTATTATAGCATTGCTTTTCTATTTGTCAATCAGCTCTTTTTCATGATTCAATTTTTTGTGATGCATGAAATTCTTCAGATAGAGCTGCAAAATAGCAAAAAACTCGCGCACCATATAATTCAGAAACAGCACAGAGTCACATCCGGCGACAATTCCCCGAACTTCTTTGTATCCTTCCAATTTCGCAAGCTTTATCGCACGATACATATGGAAATTATTAGTGACGATTCCGACTTCGTTCTCGTTTCTCTTCAAAAGTTGCCTGGAAAATGCCAGGTTCTCTCTCGTCGTCCTTGATTTTTCTTCCATCCGAATCCGTTTCTCTTCGATTCCCCGCTGGATGAGATATTCCCGCATCGCAAACGCTTCCGTCACATCTTCACCTTTTCCCTGTCCGCCCGATACAATTACCAGCGTCTCCGGATTCTCCTTTAAATAAGTAGCTGCTTTGTCCAAACGTCTCCGCAAAGCGCCTGTGATTTTTCTGCCCCTAATGCAGGCTCCGAGCACGATGATAACCGGCAGCTTCTCAGACGGCACCGTAAGCATTCCGCTTAATATAACGATTTCCACCGCCAGGAAAAGAATCAGCGCGATTCCACATACTATCTGAATGCCAAAGACAATTTTTGCCGGCAGCTTTCCAACAAGGAAACCAAGCGGAATCTGCACAAGCCCGAATACTAGCCAGAACGAAGAAAACGTCGCGCTTCGATTCTTCGTATACCATAGGATTCCCACATAATACAAAATACATAACAAAGAGATACTATAAAAAGCCTGCTGCATCTTCTCTCCTCCACAAAAGCTTGAGACGCAGTAAATTCACTGCGTCTCATGATATTGTTATTCTTCAACTCTTATCTATGCGTTCTTTCCACAGCACTTTTTGTACTTCTTACCGCTTCCGCATGGACATGGGTCATTTCTTCCAATCTTCTTCTCCTTACGGATTGTACCGGATTGTTTCTGCTCTCTGTATAATTCTTTCTGTCTCTCCGGTGTGAAAATGTCATTCCACTGTGGAAGTTCATACAACCATTCTGCTTTCGCATCTACCATGTTCTTGTATAACTTCTCTTTGTCGAATGCGAGACTTACTACGGTATCCTCTTCCATCTCTTCGATTGGGTTCGGCACTTTTAAGCTGTCATTGATTCCGTCTAAGAATCCAGTCATTGTAAATACTTCGATGTTGTATTTTTCTGCCAGTTCTTTGACTGTTCCTTTTACTTCCTCATCCGGGTTTGCTAATAACTGTTCGTAAATTCCTTTTTCAATCTGGAAATATGTACCCCAGAATTTCTGTAATGATGCTCTGTCCATTTCCTGAGAATAGGCAGTATCTCTCCATTGTTCTAATAAACTCATGTCTATATTCTCCTTTTGAAAACATTTTAATATATCTATTATATACCATATCTTACTTTTTTTCAAAAACTTTTACAAATTTTCTTCTTTTTTTGCTATAATGGGTACTAACACAGCAAAGGAAGATGATAAAAATGAAGAAAAAAAAGCGTATTTTAGCGATTGTGGGTGTCGTTTTGCTCGTTGCATTGTATGGAAGCACCCTCGTATTTGCAATCTTTGACCACTCAAAATCTCTCGGATTTTTGAAAGCGTCGATTGCGTGCACCATTTTACTGCCGGTACTTTTGTATGCATATACTCTGATATACAAACTTACAAAGAATAAGGATGAGGAAGACAGGGAGGATGAAGATTCATGGAACCATTGATGATACCTGACGGCTATACGTCTCCGCTTTCTATTCGGGAGACGGAAGTTGCCATCAAAGAAGTAAAAGATTATTTTGAACGCGCGCTTGCCAAGTCACTGCATTTGACGCGTGTTTCCGCACCGCTTTTCGTAAGACCGGAAACAGGACTGAACGACAATCTGAACGGCGTCGAGCGTCCGGTAGCCTTCGGAATCAAAGAGCAGGAAGATGCCCTTGTGGAAATCGTGCATTCCCTCGCCAAGTGGAAACGTTACGCGCTGAAACGTTACGGATTCCACTCAGGGGAAGGGCTTTATACCGATATGACTGCCATCCGAAGAGATGAAGATACCGATAATATCCATTCCATCTATGTGGACCAATGGGATTGGGAGAAAGTCATCTCCAAGGAAGAGAGGAACACAGCTACGCTGGAACATACGGTGAGACACGTATATTCCGCATTAAAAGAGACGGAACAGCACATCGCCAAGCGTTACAACTATATCGAGCCGATTCTTCCGGAGGAGATTTTTTTCATTTCTTCCCAGGAATTGGAGATTCTCTATCCGGACTGCACACCGAAAGAAAGAGAATACAATATCGCGAAGTTAAAAGGCGCCGTATTCATTTCCCAAATCGGTAAGACGCTTGCTTCCGGCGAGAAACATGACGGACGCGCCCCAGACTACGATGACTGGGAACTGAATGGAGATATCATCGTATATTATCCGACGCTCGACATTGCGCTGGAGCTCTCCTCCATGGGAATCCGCGTAGACGAAGATACATTAAGACGTCAGTTAAAGCTTGCCGGATGTGAAGACCGGGCAGAACTGGACTTTCAAAAGTCTTTGTTAAATAAGGAGCTCCCTTACACCGTAGGCGGCGGCATCGGGCAATCCCGTATCTGCATGTTCTATCTGAGGAAAGCGCATATCGGAGAAGTCCAGTCTTCTATCTGGCCGGAGGAAATCCTTGAAAAGGCAGAAAAAAATGGCATTCAGATGTTATAAAAAACTGTCCACTTGCAAATCAAAACAAGTGGACAGTTTTTTTACACACATTTACATTCCGCGAAACATACCGGCAGATGAAAATTCGGCTTCTCGCTTTCAATCGGTGAAAAGCTTCCATAATGTTCAATCTCCGGTCTCTCCGAAATCTTATAAAAATTACAATAGAAGGAATCTCCTCTCATCATCCCATCAAAATCGCAAATCTCCTTCAAAAGTTCTTCCGGAATCGTGACCGTAAGGCTCCATTTTTCTTCCTCGACGCTTGCCTGACAATCGCTTTTCTCATACAATGCCTCCGAGATAAAGGAACGGTTCTTCCTTCCCTTTCCATAACATGCATACATGGCGCCGTTGGCATTCATCTCAAAGTTTATATACATCACGTCATTAGTGAGCGGTTCCCCTTTCTCCGGGAACGCCATGAAAATCTCCATTGCGCTGTCCTTGTAAACCCTGTCTTTATGATTCTTATATTCCCGTTTCGGATTGGATTCTTCACAGATTAACTTCACATAAATCCCCTGATTATCCAAGTATCCGGCATACCCATATGCCTTCGGCTCCTTTGTACTGTTCCACTGATAATAGTCGATGTCAAATCGATTGCATCCTTCGATTTCTTCTTTTGCATGAATTTTCTGAATGATATACTCCATAATTCTTTCCTTTCTTCTCTTACATAAGCGGCGCAATCAGGCGCAAGACTCTTCCGCACACTTTTTCTCCTACTTTTCGGTTACGAAGGTCTGTAATCGTCACTTTCTGACATTTCTTCAACGTCTCCTGGAAGTCCTTCTCAATATCGCGTACTACCTGGTTATTGTAAATGAACGTACCGCATTCAAAATGCAGATACAGACTTCTGTAATCCAAATTGATAGTTCCAACCGTCGCCGTATCGTCGTCGGATACGAATACTTTCGCATGCACAAATCCCGGCGTATATTCATAAATCTGCACGCCCGCACGAATCAGTTCCTCATAGTAGGTCTTCGCCAGCACAAACGCATACCATTTATCCGGAATATGCGGCATAATAATAATCACTTCGATACCACATTTCGCCGCATACGTCAACGTCGTAACCATCTCGTTGTCCAATATCAAATACGGCGTCATAATATGCACATATTTTTTGGCATGATTCAAAATATGGAAATACACCTGTTCTCCGATATTTTCATCATCATACGGGCTGTCCCCATATGGAAGCACATACCCAAGCTCTCTTCGGAATACGTCCGACTTCGGCGTCAGATATTTTGTATAGTCTTCTTTCTGCCTCTCATAAATATTCCACATCTGGAGGAACATGATTGTGAAATTCTGTACCGCCTCTCCTTCTAACATTACGGCGGTATCTTTCCAATGTCCGAATCTGACCTTCTCATTGATATACTCATCCGCCAGATTCACTCCTCCTGTAAATGCAACCTCCCCGTCAATCACGCATATTTTTCTATGGTCGCGGTTGTTCTGCTGCGTGGAAAGCACCGGTTTAATCGGATTGAACATCTTACATTTGATTCCCATCTGTTCCAATTTCTTCGGATAACGATATGGCAGTAAGGAAATACTACACATTCCATCATACATGAATCTTACTTCCACACCTTCGTCTACTTTTCGCTTCAGAATCTCCAGGATAGAATCCCACATCACACCCTGCTCTACGATAAAGTACTCCATGAAGATAAATCTCTTCGCATTCTCAAGCTGTATCTTCAATTCACAGAATTTGTCTTCCCCTAACGGGAAATATGTGACCTTCGTGTTCCTATGAACCGGACACTCGCAGATGGAAGACATATAGTGCGCCAGATTCGCATTCGCCGGCTTGGAAAGCCGCAGTTCTTCAATCAGTTCCGGATTCTGCTGCATATATGGACGCGTCTCGTCCCCCAGCACAAACAGTCTCTTTCGGATATAACTTGTTCCCGGCTGTATCAACATGAACACATAAAATACAGTTCCCACGATAGGTATCAATGTCACAAACAGAATCCAGGACATCTTAAACGCCGGATTCTCTTTTCGATTGATGATGTAGACAATCACCATCATGCTTAACACAATCAGTCCAACATATACGGATGTCGCATGCTTCTCCAACATCGAAATCGTCTGCACAAAAATTACGATTTGAAGAATCAAAAGCGCTGCAACCAATGCTGTTCTACTGAAAATAATGTGAAAAATTCCTTTTTTCGCCTTTTTTACCTGCATATATCTTCTCTCTTTCTCCAAATTTTTCCTTTGTATACAAAACATTCTAACACATTTACATTTTATTCTCAATAAAGCTTTTCTTTTTACATAAAATGGATTACAATGGTAATAATACATAAATGGTAAAGAAAGGAGTATTACGTATGTCAAACAATAAATGGGGAAAAAAACTTTTAGGGCTTTTAGCAATCGGTGCCGCTGTCGGAGGAACCATCGCATATTTTTCTAAGAAGAAAGAGCGCGAAGATTTTGAAGATGAGTTTGAAGACGATTTTGAAAACGAAGATTTTGACCTCGACGAAGATTTAAGAGACCCTTCCGAGCGCGGATACTTCTCTATCAGCCCAGAGACGAAAGAAGCGGTCAAGGACGCTTCCGAAGACATCAAAGATGCTGCCAAAGATGTAAAAGAGGAAATCAAAGACGTTTCCGAGGATTTGGCAGAAGAAGCAAAAGACGCGGTAGAAGATGCCGCTGAAACTGCGAAAGAAGCCGTCAAAGATGTAAAAGACACTATAGAACAATAATTCAAGAAGATATGCAAAAGGACAGAGTGTGATGCAGCCTGTCCTTTTTCTATCTGATTTTATCCGCCCATGCTTTCGAAAGAAGCTGAATCGCCTCTTTTATTTTCTCTTCCGATAGATTCGCATATCCGAGCAGAATGACCGGCTGTTTCGTCTGTTCTCTACGAATGTCATAGGAGGAAAGCCCATAGACTTTGACTCCCTTTTCTTCTGCCCGCTTTATCAGTTCTTCTTCTTTTCTCTCCTTCGGAAAGGTCAGAAGAAGATGCACTCCCGCATGTTCTCCTGAAATCTCACAAAGCGGGAGATACGTTTTCAACTGACTCAACATCATATCGTGACGCCCCTTATAGAGCGCCCTCATTTTATTCAAATGCCTTTCATAATATCCTTTTTCAATGAACCTTTGGATAATGAGCTGGTCCACCCTCGAAACCGTCGAACTCAAAAATCTGCACTTCTCGTAATAAATCGGAAGAAGCGTCTTCGGAAGAACGAGGTAACTGATTCGGATAGACGGCGCAATGGAGCGTGAAAACGTACCGATATAAATCACTTTTTCCTTACAGTCATATCCCTGGAGCGCCGGAATCGGTTTTCCTTTGTAGCGGAATTCACTGTCATAATCGTCTTCGATAATATAGCGTTGTCCTTCTTCCGCCCATCGAAGCAGTTCTGTCCGCCTTTGGATTGGCATGACGATTCCAAGTGGATACTGGTGCGACGGCATCACATATGCAATATCCGCCCCAGACTTTTCCAACTCATCAATCCGCATTCCTTTCCGGTCCATCTCCACCGCACACGTACGATAGGATAAGTTCTCAAATACCTGATAGGCGCGGAGATATGTCGGATTCTCAAACGCAATCCTGTGGTCTTTCCCCAATAGCATTCCCAATAGCATGAGCAAATATTCGTTTCCGGCTCCTACCACAATCTGCTCCGGCTCACAATGCACCCCTCGCGATTGGTACAAATATTGGCAAATCGTGCTTCGCAGTCCATATTCTCCTTGCGAATCTCCAAGCTGAAATAACTCCGACTTATCATCCGCCAGCACTTCTTTCGTCAGTTTGCGCCACACTCCGTAAGGAAAGCTTTGGAGGTCGATTCCCCTTGGGCTAAAATCAAAGCGATAACTCTCCACATGTTCCTTCCGCTTCTTCATCGGTTTTTCGGGTATCCTCTCCCACTGATACAATTCTTCAATCTGCGCCACAAAGAATCCTCTGCAAGGCTCCGCCTCGATATACCCCTCCGCCAGAAGCTGCTCATATGCCAGTTCCACCGTACTTCTGCTTACTTCCAGATATTTCGCCAGGGCCCTCGTAGACGGAAGCTTCTCCTTGCACGTTATCTTTCCTCTTCTGATATCTGATTTGATATACTCGTAAATCTGTTCATACAAAGGAATCGACGACTTTGCATTCAATGTCATAGTAAGTTCATTCATTATTTCGGTAACTTAAACGAACTTTTCAGCGATACGATTCTGTTGAATACTAACGCATCCGGTTTGGAATCTTTCGCATCCACACAGAAGTATCCCTGTCTTACGAACTGGAAGCTGTCATAAGCCTTTACGCCGTCAAAGCTTGGCTCCAGATAACAATCTTTTAAAACTGTAAGTGAGTTCGGATTTAAATTCAGAGAGCCGTCTTCTTTGTTATAGACCCCTTTTTCTTCATCTACGATATTCTCATAGAGACGGATTTCCGCCTTTGTTGCGTACGGCGCCGGTACCCAGTGAATCGTTCCTTTTACCTTACGTCCTGTAAATCCTGTTCCACATTTTGTCTCCGGATCATATGTGCAGTGAATCTCTGTCACATTTCCGTTCTCATCTTTCACAAAGCTTTCGCATTTTACAAAATATGCATGCATGAGACGCACTTCATTTCCCGGGAAGAGACGGAAGTATTTCTTCGGCGGTTCTTCCATGAAGTCTTCTCTGTCAATGTACAGTTCGCGGCAGAACGGTACTTTACGGAATCCGAGTTCCTCATTCTCCAGGTTGTTTGCAACATCCAGATATTCTACCTGTCCTTCCGGATAGTTGTCGATAATCAACTTAATCGGGTCTAAAACAGCCATCATACGTGGTTTCTTCATCTTCAGGTCTTCGCGGATGCAGTACTCTAACATCGCATAGTCTACAGAACTGTTACTCTTTGACACACCGCACAATTCCACGAACATCTTGATAGATTCCGGTGTGAATCCACGTCTTCTAAGCGCTGCAATGGATACGAGTCTCGGGTCATCCCATCCATCAACGATTCCGTCTTCCACTAATTTCTTGATATATCTCTTACCTGTTACCACATTTGTCAGATACATTTTCGCAAACTCAATCTGACGTGGTGCCGGGTCAAATTCACATTCTCTTACAACCCAGTCATAAAGCGGTCTATGGTCTTCAAATTCCAATGTACAGATGGAGTGTGTAATTTTTTCAATCGCATCCTCAATCGGATGTGCAAAATCATACATTGGGTAAATGCACCATTTATCCCCTGTATTATGATGCGTCAAATGTGCAACGCGGTAAATAACCGGGTCACGCATGTTAATGTTCGGCGATGCCATATCGATTTTCGCACGAAGCACCTTCTCTCCGTCTTTATATTTTCCGTCTCTCATCGCTTCGAAAAGCTCTAAGTTCTCTTCCACAGAACGTTCTCTGTATGGACTGTTCTTTCCAGGCTCTGTCAGAGTTCCCCTGTACTCACGAATCTGTTCCGCAGTCAAATCACACACATAAGCTTTTCCTTTTTTGATTAATTTTACCGCGCAATCGTACATCGCATCAAAGTAATCGGATGCGAAGAAAAGGTTGTCTCCCCAGTCTGCTCCGAGCCATTTGATATCTTCCATGATAGATTCCACAAATTCTGTCTTTTCTTTCGTCGGGTTTGTATCGTCAAAACGCATGTGGAACGTTCCATTGTATTTCTTAGCCAAACCGTAATTCAAAAGAATGGATTTCGCGTGTCCGATATGAAGATATCCATTCGGTTCCGGTGGAAATCGTGTGCATACAGTATCATATACGCCTTCTTTTAAATCTTTATCAATTTCCATTTCAATAAAGTTTTTTGAAACTACTTCGTTTTCCATGTTCTTCCTCCAGATTCATTTATATTTAACGCAAAGAAATCCTGCGTCATTTCAACAAAATTACATAATTATCTTATACAGTTTACCACAAAGTAGAGACTCGGACAATCCTTTTTCTTTCTCTCCTTTGAAATTAGCACTTGACATTCAATTTTTTCACGTTTATTATAAAGTCTGTAAAAATTACATACGATTGATGACAAGGGAGCTTGCATGGAAACGGGCTGAGAGTGGACTGATACCGTCCAGACCTATAACCTGATTTGGATAATGCCAACGTAGGGACGCGTTATAAGGGATTTTTTGAATCTCCTTTGTCTTCAATCGAAGACAGGGAGGTTTTTTTATGTTTCAATTTTTAGTCAATGCAGACGGCGGGCTCACGACAGCCGGCTATGCTGTATGTATCGTAGCGGGAATCGCTTTGTTTATTCTCGCACTCGTTTTCGCAGGGAAACATTCGGACAAACATAAAATGTCCACAAAACAGCTTGTTTTCTGCGCAATGGCAATGGCGCTTGCCTTTATCACATCCTATATTAAGATATTTTCTATGCCTTGGGGCGGAAGCATCACGCTTTGCAGTATGCTCTTCATCGTGCTTATCGCCAACTGGTATGGGGTGCAGACTGGAATTCTGGTAGGCCTTGCGTATGGTATTCTCCAGTTTATTCAGGAGCCGTTCGTCCTTTCGTTCTTCCAGGTGTGCTGTGATTACATTCTTGCATTCGCCGCTTTGGGACTTGCCGGACTTTTCGCCCACAAATCCCATGGACTCGTAAAAGGTTACATCGTGGCCGTTCTTGCGCGTGGCGCGTTCCATGCAATCGGCGGCTATCTCTACTGGATGGACTATATGCCGGAGAATTTCCCACAGTCCCTGAAAAGCATCTATCCAATCGCATACAATTACAGCTTCCTCCTTGCAGAAGCTGCAATTACAATCATTATCATCTCCATCCCGGCAGTTGCAAGTGCTTTGGGAAGAGTAAAGAAAACAGCATTATCATAATGTAGGAGACACGCGCGAGCGAGTTACAAATGCGCCGTCACACCTCTGTGTGTAAACGGCGCATTTCGTTATTGACAAACACTATGTCTATACTGTATATTATATGTGTTGCATATTTGCACAAGCTGCTGTGGCGCAGTCGGTAGCGCGTCGCCTTGGTAAGGCGGAGGTCACGGGTTCAAGTCCCGCCAGCAGCTTTGAACATTGGTACAGAATTTCTTTAATTTTAAAGGGATTCTGTATTTTTATTTTTGCAGAATTTAGGAAAAGGGGACAAAAAGGGGAAAAATCTGCAAAAGGCTCTACCCTTTCACAGATTTTTCTATAATTTTTTCAATCTTATTTTTAATTCTTTGCAGCGCATTATCCACAGACTTGGAGCTTTTATCCAACAATTTTGCAATGGTATGATAATCGATTCCTTGCATATGCAAATAAAAGACCCTGCTCTCCAAATCGCTCAGATTCTTTTCCAATTCTGCTTTTATCATTTCTGTGTATTCCTTGTCCAAGAACATTTCTTCCGGATTTCGGTCCCGCATTGACTGTATGGACTCGATAAGCGGCTGGTCCTCCCCTTCGTCATACAAGGAAATGTAAGAATTTAACGGTATATGCTTCTGCCGTTTCGACGCTTCGATAGCCGTATACATCTGTCTGGAAACGCACAAATCCGCAAAGCTGTAAAAAGAAGTCCCTTGCGTTTCATCATAATCCTGAACCGCCTTAAAGAGCCCAATCATCCCCTCCTGAATCAAATCATCGTTCTCCCCGCCAAGAAGGAACATGGCTTTCGCTTTCTTCTTCACAAGGAACTTATACTTGTCCATGATATAATCGGTAATCTCTTTTTCGCCTGCGCGCAGACGATGTATGAGCTGCTCGTCCGTCATCGTATCATAAGTCGCTCTATTTTTATGCATTATCCTAATCTCTGTCTTACAATCTCATATGCAAGTACCCCTGCTGCCACAGATGCATTCAGCGAATCAATCTCCCCTTTCATCGGGATGGATGCGATAAAATCACACTTTTCTTTCACGAGACGGCTCACACCTTCCCCTTCGTTCCCGATAACAAGACCGATTGGTCCTTTCAAATTCAGGCGGTACATGCTTTCTCCACCCATATCTGCACAGACGAACCAAAGTCCTTTTTCTTTCAATTCTTCCATCGTCTTCGCAAGATTTGTCACCTTCGCAACCGGCGTGTAATTCAGCGCTCCGGCTGACGTCTTCGCCACAGTCGCAGTCAGTCCGACTGCCCGACGCTTCGGAATGATAACGCCATGCGCGCCCGCCAGATTCGCCGTACGAATAATCGCGCCCAGATTATGCGGGTCTTCAATGTTGTCTAACAGCAGAATAAACGGGTCTTCTCCTCTTTCCTTCGCAAGCGCTAACATGTCTTCCACTTCCGCATACTCATAAGCAGCCGCATACGCAATCACGCCCTGGTGTTTTCCCGTCTCGGAAATCTGGTCCAGACGTTCTTTCGATACAAAGTTAATAATCGTATCATGCTTCTTTGCTTCGCGGACAACGGTACGGACCGGTCCATCCTGGCATCCGTCTAAAATAAACACCTTGTCCACCGGTTTCCCGGAACGAAATGCTTCGATTACCGCATTTCTTCCTTCAATTGTCAATGACTGTATTCCTTTTTCTTCGTTCATCACTTTCTCCTACGATTCTTCCAAACTATCCAATCCAATCTTTACAAGATTTATCAGACGCTTCATATCTTTTTTCAAATACAGGTATCCCATCAATGCCTCGAAGCCCGTCGCCCGTCTGTAATCCGTCAACGTCTGATTCTTTGCCGGCGATACCGATTTTGCATTTCTGCCGCGTTTATAAATGGCATGTTCCTCCTCAGTCAAAAGTTCCTGCAACACGCGCATCATTTTGGACTGTGCAGACGCCTGTACCAATTCACTTGTTCTTGCATGCAGCTTCTGTACCTGCTGATTTCCCTCGTTGATTACAAGCGTTTTAATTACAAGGTCGTATATACTGTCCCCGATATAGGCCAATGTGAGAGGCGAATATTCCCGGATATCCACCTCTTTCATATGAAATACGTCCCGCATGTAAGAATCCAGTTCTACCGTCTGCTCTTTTTCTACGCTCTTTTCCATTTTACCCCTTCTCTTGTATCTTCTAATATGATTCCTTTTTCCAGTAACTCATCTCTGATTGCGTCCGCGCGTGCAAAATCTTTCGCTTTTCTTGCTGCCTGACGCTCTTCAATCAAGGCTTCAATATCTTCCGCAAGGATTTCTTCCTCTTTCTCCACAATCAATCCAAGTACATCCGACAATCTCACAATCAATTCCAGAAGTCCCTGCAAGTATTCTTTGGAAGATTCCCCGTTTGCTGTTGTGTTCGCATATTTTACAAGGTCGAAAATGGACGCGATTGCATCCGCTGTATTAAAGTCATCTTCCATCGCCATCTCGTATGCCTTCACAAATTCCTCTGTTTTCACAAACGCTTCCTTCTCTTCTTCCGTCATCGTCTCTACTGCGCTTACTCCGAGAAGATGTTTCAAATTAGAGACTGCCGTCAAAATACGCTCCAACCCATTCTTGGAAGCTTCCATCAAGTCTGCGCTGAAGTTCAGCGGACTTCTGTAGTGGGCGCTTAACATGAAGAAACGAAGTACCTGAAGGTCATACTGCTCTCCGATTTCCCTGACTGTACGGAAATTGCCAAGAGATTTTGACATCTTATGATTGTCAATATTTAAAAACGCATTATGCATCCAATATTTTGCAAATTCCTTGCCGTTCGCTGCCTCGCTCTGTGCGATTTCATTTTCATGATGAGGGAATACAAGGTCTTCGCCTCCCGCGTGAATATCAATCTGCTCTCCCAAGTATTTTTTTGACATGACAGAACATTCGATATGCCATCCCGGGCGTCCCTCACACCATGGGGATTCCCAAGCCGGCTCTCCTTCTTTCTTCGGTTTCCAAAGTACAAAATCCAGCGGGTCTTCTTTCTCGTCTTCTCCTGTAACAAGAAGTGTTCGTCCACCGGAACGAAGGTCATCGATGTTCTTATGAGACAACTTTCCGTAATCTTTGAAGCTTCTTGTACGGAAATAAACTGTTCCATTCTTCTCATAAGCATAGCCCTTTTCAATCAAGTCCGCAATCATCTCCACCATTCCGCAGATTTCTTCTGTGGCAAGCGGATGCTTCGTTGCAGGCTTCACGTTCATAGCAGCCATATCCTTTTTGCATTCTTCGATATAACGTTTCGAAATCTCGTTTGCAGAAACGCCTTCTTCAATCGCTTTTTTAATAATCTTATCGTCCACATCCGTAAAGTTCGATACGAAATTCACTTCATATCCTTTGTATTCAAAGTACCTTCTCACCGTATCAAATACAATCATCGGTCTTGCATTTCCGATATGAATGAGATTGTAAACGGTTGGCCCGCAGACGTACATTTTCACTTTTCCTTCTTCCAACGGAACAAATTCCTCTTTTCTTTTTGTCAATGTATTATATAGTTTCATGCTCTTCCTCCTGTTATCCTTACTTTTCTTTCTTTGGATGCATACAATGCATTGCCTGTATCATCTCTTCCAGCTGTTCTTTCAGCGCAATATTTTTCTCCTGAAGCTCCCGAATATCCTGAAGCACCGGGTCCGGCAAATGGGTCTGGTCCATATCTGCCCGAGGAACTTTTTTATCGTTTCTTCTTACAATCCGCCCAGGAACCCCTACGACTGTGCAATTCGGCGGGACTTCGCTCAACACGACAGAGCCCGCTCCAATCTTAGAGTTTTCACCGATGGTAAAGGAACCGATTACTTTTGCTCCCGCGCTAATCATGACATTGTCCTGAATCGTCGGATGCCGTTTTCCTTTCTCTTTTCCGGTTCCTCCGAGCGTAACACCTTGATATAATGTCACATTATTCCCGATGACTGTCGTTTCTCCGATAATCACACCGCTTCCATGGTCGATAAAAAGGCCTTTCCCAATCTTAGCGCCCGGATGAATCTCAATTCCCGTCTTACGCGCTGCCCTTTGGGAAATCCATCTTGCCCAAAAGTAATGTTTCCTACGGTAGAGCCGATGCGCCACCCGGTAACTCAGCATTACCTTAAAGCTGGGATATAGCAGAACTTCAAGATTACTCTTAATCGCAGGGTCACGTTCTTTGATGACCTGCAGTTCTTCCCGTATATACGATAAGATTCCCATAACATCCTCCCTTCTGAAAAGAATGTGCATTTTCCATTCATCGCGCGAACAGTTTCCGAAAAAAAGCGGATAATCCCATCTCCTCTAAGAGACGAAATTATCCGCGGTTCCACTCTTCTAAAGGGACTTAGATTCCCTTCACTCAAAGGCATGTAACGTATGCCAAACGTACCTGACTACTAAAAATTTCTTTCATTCGCCAGGTCTGCTCCCGAATGCACTTCACAAATTCTTTCCTAAAGACTGCTTGCAGCCGGTGACAGTCTCTCTCTGTTAGTTTAAAATATGCTACTCTTTTCGTTCAACGCCTTTTCTTATTCTATATATGGTATCATTGTATGCAAAACCAATCTGTTTGTCAACTACCACCTTGAGAAATTCTTCTCGCCTATGCCTGTGTCGCACCGTCTACCGACAAAACAGTTCCTGTTACATAACTTGCCAAATCGCTTGCCAGGAACAGAATCGCATTGGCAACTTCCTCCGGTTCCCCGATTCTCCGAAGCGGAATCGGTGCAGAAATTCTCTCTACCATTTCTTTCGGAAGGGCCGCCACCATATCTGTTCTCGTGACTCCCGGCGCAACCGCGTTGACACGAATATTATGCGGTCCCAATTCTCTTGCAAGAGATTTCGTCAGACCATTGACCGCAAATTTCGATGCCGGATAACCGCATCCTGCTGGTTGACCGTAAATGCTAACCATGGAACTTGTATTTACAATAGCTCCTTTCCCCTGCTCTTTCATGATTCTTGCCGCCGCCTGGCTGCACACAAACACCGCATTCACATTGAGTTCCATAATCTTCGCAAAGTCCTCCGGTTTGTAGTCAAACAGGCTGTCTCTTGCCGAGATTCCCGCATTATTTACGAGAATATCCAAGCTTCCAAACTGGGCTGTTACTTTTTCAAACGCTTCTTTTACCTCCTCCGGATTCGTAAGAGACGGACATAATCCCATCACATTTTCTGCCGGATATTCTTTCAATCCTTCCAGCGCCTTATCCACCGTTTCCTGTCTGGAACCGAAAACAGCCACTTTCGCGCCCTGATTCAGAAATGTTCTCACAGTCGCAAATCCAATCCCTCTCGTTCCTCCTGTCACTACCGCTACTTTTCCTTTTAACATATGCGTTCCTCCTTATTTTCAAAGCAGATTCCTGCTCCGCATTCTTACACAACTTCATTTAAAAATACTGCACGCAATGGTCTTAGTTTCCCCAATTCCTTTGCCGTATCTTCCGCCACATTCACTTCTTCCGGCTCAAGATAACCAAACAAAACGCTCGTCAAATCCCCAATCGAAATCTTTTGTTCCAGTTTCTCCAAGTCTTCTTTTCTTTTCTCTACACAGCAAACCTGACAGTCTTTTCTCCCACTAATCTCAAAAGTCCCAAGACTTTCTTCTCCAGGTTCATCCGTAACACAAAGAGACACCTTTAGTTCTTCTTTCGCCTCCATACACGCAAACATTTTAGGAATATCCAAAACTCTCGCCATAATCATCGGCTTTTCGGACTGCCGTTCTCTGTCCATTATCCCTAATACATGTACTCTCTCTGTTTCATTTCCTGTGAGAACAGATACGGTATGGTAAAATTCCTTCTCATATCCCTCTAAAAATATCGGTTCCAATATCTCGTACTCTTCTTCTTTTCCATACCCAAATAGGCCGATACATCTTTCATTCTCCCTAACCAAAAGGATTCCTCCGTTCTCACTACGGAATTCTTGCAGCAAGCGTCTATAATAATGTACATCTCTCTTTGCATAAACCTGGTAATTCTTTTCCAAATATGCATTCGCAAACCGCGCCATTTCCTCACAGTCCTCTTCCCTTGCATATGCAACGGAAATTCCCGAATTCTTCGAAGTTTCCCCCATAATCCATCCTTGGTTTTGCTTATAAATAAACCGAAATCCATGAGGATTGTAAATCGCTTCCGCCGCCGGCATCAAAAAGGTGAATGCCTCGCCGCGAGTCCTCATATCTATCATTGCCTGCTTGAGAAGTTTTGCCATATAGCCACGTTTTCGATAAGCTTCTTCTGTAGCTACCGCCACGATATAGTGTCCTTCTGTAATACCATTTCCAATTTGCAATCGATACGGATTCAATTGCAGCATCGCGCGAATCTCACCGTCTTCCTCCACAACGTAAATCTCGTTTTCCGACGTCTTCACAGAATAATAATAATCCAGAAATTCCGAAGTATCCTCTGTAAATACGGTTTCCCACAATCTACGTGTCTTTTCATGTTCTTCTCGTTTCAGTTTACGAATCACCATCCGACTATTTCCTTCCACAACCACCGCAACCGGCACACCCTGTCTCTTGCGGCATGACATCATAACTTAAATTCGTCATTTTCTCAATGGCACAGATTGCCTGGGAAGAAATTCCCTCCCCGGAACCAGTAAATCCGAGTCCTTCTTCCGTTGTCGCTTTCACATTCACCTGGTCTACATCAATCCCAAGCGTATCCGCAATATTTTGCCGCATCTCGTCAATGTACGGGCGCATCTTCGGCCGCTGTGCGATAATCGTCGCATCGATATTTTCTACAAGATATAAATGCTCATCCAAAAGCTTCCCGACATGTTCCAAAAGCTTGATACTGGAAATCCCTTTATACCGCTCGTCTGTATCCGGAAAATGTTTCCCAATATCTCCTAGCGCTGCCGCCCCGAGAAGTGCATCCATAATCGCATGCAAAAGCACGTCCGCATCCGAATGTCCCAGAAGTCCTTTCTCATACGGAATTTTCACTCCGCCAATGATTAACTCCCGGTCTTCGACCAATTTATGTACATCATAACCCATTCCAACTCGCATGGTTTCTTCCGCTCCTTTTCTACTTTTTCGTCATTGATTTTATTCTACCATATATAATCTCTTTTTTGTATATTTTTATCCTCTATTTGGCACAATAAAAATGGACTTTATGGATGAATTACAAGAATGGAAAGAAAGGGATTCGATATGAAAAAACCATTATCAAACGAAGAAATCATTGATTCCTACGATTATCTCGCAAACGCCGCTTCCACGACAGATTGCACCGGACTCATTCCGGCAAATCCTACTTCAAAGGCAGAGCGTGAGTCATATGAAGACGTCTACCTCTACACGCCGCCGGAGATTCCAGACCCCGAAAAAGAAGACCATGATTGTAAGGGACAGGGCTAACTGCAAAAAGGGACAGGGCAATCTTTCATTGGGGACGTAGCAAAATGAAAAAAGTGTACGTCCCTAATTAAAAAACTCCGATGAAAAATCATCGGAGTTTTTTATTAAAATAAAATAGCGGGAACTGGATTCGAACCAGCGACACTACGGGTATGAACCGTATGCTC